>Ga0208063_1000407_pt1 | contig 14117 bp, 18 predicted proteins | sample DeeseametaMP0203_FD_184219 | JGI IMG/M metagenome (GOLD analysis project Ga0208063, IMG submission 184219) | Marine microbial communities from the Deep Atlantic Ocean - MP0203 (SPAdes) | ecosystem: Environmental > Aquatic > Marine > Oceanic | place: South of Cape Verde, Atlantic Ocean... | reverse complement strand
GGTATGGGCCAGAAGTGTGATGATATTCACGCAACTTACGCATGTTCAGCGTGTCACGATGTAATTGATAGGCGTGTGCGCATGGGAAGTGCAAACGAGTTACTAGTTTACGCCTATGAGGGCATGGTTAGAACGCAAAAGCTTTTACTCGAGCAAGAATTAATACAGGTGGCTAAATGAACATAACGATTGGTATTGACCCCGACTTTGTTAAAAGCGGTGTTGCTGTTATCCATGGCAAAACAATCATTCATCTTGAGTCGCTAAGCTTTGTCGATATGTTCGAGTACATAGCGGCGGCGGGTCCAAAAGAAGAAGTATTGATAAAGCTTGAAAACCCAAGCGCGATAAAGCCACTTTTTGGCGCCAAGGTTAAAAACAAACGCGCTGTACGTGAAAAAATTTGCCAGGACGTAGGCAAGTGTAAAGCGACAGGCTCACTAATACAGCAAGTGCTAGAGAGTCAGGGTTATAAAGTGAAGTTAGTTACACCGCTCAAGGGCCCAGTTAAGCGCATGGCAAAAAGCAGCGACAAATACTTTAACCAGATCACAGGCTGGAAGGGTAGAAGCAACGAAGATAAGCGCGATGCCGCATTGGTGGCGCTGTATGGGTGATAGACAAAGAGCATTTAGAGCGTTTATGGATTATTTTTTGAACGCAGAACAGGCCCGTTATATCGCAAGATTAAAAACAGGTCAGCTAGAAACATTCGACTTGTCTTGGCCTTGCTTAACAACGAATCCCCCCTATGCAACAGATGAAGACCAAGCAGCACACAGAGAAGTTACCGCTATATTTAAACGTATGGGAGTGAGATAATATGCAACCGATTAAGCTACTTGCAAAGCTTACAACTAAAACGCTAAATCTCACTGGTACGTTTGGTGGTAGTGGGCAAGACGTTATTGATTGGCGGACGGCGGCACATGCTTTAGCAGGTTTACCGCAGTGCCAAACCAATTGGGCTTACTTTCGCTATGTGGGTGAGGAAACAAGACTTAATCGTGTTGTACGCTCGCTAACTATGCACGCAACGTTGTTTGTAAAAATACGCCAATACAAAATAAAGCCAGATACATTAAGCGGCTTGGTGATGGCAGCAGTACATGAGTTTGTTCAGCCGGTGTGTGGTGAATGCGATGGTAGTGGTTTAGCACCGGGGCAAAAGGCCACTAATTTAAACGCTGAGATATGCATTAAATGCCATGGCAGAGGCAGAAAGCCCATATCTAACCGCAGCCGATGCAAAATTATAGGTATCGGACATAAAAGCTACACTAGCGCGCATGATGAAGTATCAAAAGAGCTGTTAAGACTAATAGCTGGCTGGGAAAGCGATATATTTAAGAATATTCGTGAAAAGATGGGAGAGGTTGCTTAATTAAGTGCTTGTTTTAAGTTTATTATAATCTTCATTTGTACTAACCTATATTTTTTAGAGTAAGAATAAGCTAAAAGGGCAGGGAACATGGATAGAGGTGTAGTTTTATCTCCTAAGTTTACTAGGTTACCAACTGGTGATGTTTTATTTAAATCAGCTGTAGACGAAAAAGAGCTTAGGAAATACCTAACTTATTGGGATAAAATTGATGTTCCAAAGAGCTCATTTATAGAGTTTGATTGCCATCAATTTAGGTTGTTAGAAGATTCAGGCCACATTACCCGAACACCCTACGGTGATAAAAGGTATCCTATTGGGTATAGAATTAGTAATTCACATCAAGTGTATATGGGGGGGATCAGTTCAGGTGAAATTGATGATTGCACAAATATTACTATTAGTAGAGATTGCGGGAATCAAATATTGAGAGCGCATGAAGATGTGTTTTTATTACGTTCAGGTCTTGAGCCAGGGCAATGGTCTAAGGCTCAAGTTTCACAGGATATAATAGCCATTGATATTGAAGATAAAGCAGCTATAGAAATTGAACTCTATAATTTACTTCCTGTTCCTAGTGTGGACACTCCTTTATATGAAATTCTAGAATTTAAAAATTCCCATCAAGCAGAGCTACAAGCATTTAGATGCTACCTTGATGAAATATATCAAGATATTATTGGTGCAGCTGATATACACAGATCTCGAACAACAAATATGACACGTTTAGAAAGTACAATAAAGGATCTTGAGATAACAATGCGTGAATCCAAAATAAAGATAGTTTCTGATTCTTTAAGGTCGGTATTGTCAGGACTTGATGGGGTAGTAGGTACTGGTTTAGCTATAGGGGCTACTGCAGCATCTGCCTCTTTTGGAATGTCGCCACTTGTAGCAGGTATCTCAGGAGCCGGAATAATAATGGCAACAAAAATATTACCACAATCTAAACGCACGATAAAAAATGACCTAACATATCTAAAAAGCATTAGAAAAAACTTCAAATAATCTGCGCATTAGTTGATTTTTTTTGCGCACCGCAAGATGTTTAATATATTGATTATATAGTTCTTTTATTAAAACTATTATGATTTTTGCGCAAATGTACGATTAAATGCGGCTTACTGAGCTTAATGCGCACAGCATGAAATAAGGAGATAACCATGCTAGATAAACTTACAAACTTAACCGTCATCCACGTTGGCTGTGGTGAACACTGCAACTTCACATTACGCGTAGATACTGAATCAGAGCATTTAGAAGCGTATTTTAATAAGAACGACACAAAGGCAACGCTTGCTTATAAGCTAAGGGCTTTGGCTGATAAGGTGGAAAGTAAAATTAATGGATAAATTTGTTAAGTGGTTTTGGTGGGTTACAGGCAGTTATTTGGTTTTGTTTGTCTCATTACTTTTGTTATATGGCCTTTGTGTTCAGGGTGGGGTATGGGGCTCATTTAGTGATGTGCTTATTGCTGCGTTTACTATTTTAATATCGTATTCAACCACTTTACTTTTGGCGGCTGCGTATCTGACCGCTTCGAGCTGGATTCATGAGAAAAAATATGACTTTGCTTGGGATTTCATGAAGAAGTTATCTGAGCTCTATTTTTTGATGCATTCCAAGCGGAGTACTTTAAATAAAATTATTGCTTTGAGGGAGGTAGAAAATACAGAGCTCAAAGATAAAGATAGGGTAATCGAAGAAGTTCGCGATCTTATCATTGGGCTGGGGGTTAATATAGATTGGGAGAGTGATGAATTTAGCCAGCAAGAGCTACAAATGTATAAAACAATATTGATTGCATATCGAAGTGACATGCAGAATAAAAGTAGAGAGATGCATAATAGAGAGAGTAATTTGAAGTTTGAAGTGCTAACAGCTGCAAATGTTCTTAATAATGAATTAACCGAAGGTGGAATTGATATCATGACAGAAGTTAGAAATTTAATTGGATTACAGTCAGGTTTTCATGAGTTTGGCTCCAATTTATTCGCTAATGTATCAAAAGCTATTGGACTGAAAGAGCATAAGCTTATTCTGATTGGAGAGCCTCCTGTTCAATATCCGCCTTTAAAAGATATTAGTAATGATTGACAGCAACTTTAACAAGCTCAATAACTACACCGACTTGCCTAGCGGCGTATCGGGCTTAATCGAAAAGAACATAGACGCAACCTTCTACGGCATTGCTAGCGGCCGTTCAATGGAAGGTGTTGGTATCTTTGATGGTGATTTGCTTGTTATTGATAGAAGCGCAAGCGTAAGGCAGGGCGATGTAATTGTCGTTGTTTATAACGGGCAGTTTGTTTGCAAAATAGCTGACCTTAAAAACAACCAGCTAGTATCAGCAAGTGATGATTACCCGCCAGTAAAAATTAAAGAGTCTGATGAATATAATTTAGAAGGTGTAGTGACGAGCTCTGTTCGTATGCATCGTGGAAGTGTGAAGGATACTATTTAAGGTGAAGCTATGTTGTTTAAAGTAGAAGTTTTGAAAGAAAATACAGACAGTATGCAAACTGTGGAATTAGAGCATGTGTTGTGTGGTTGGGGAATTGGTGGAACTGGATCTATATGGGATAACAAAGATGCAAGTCCTGATGGTGATGTGTTATTTGATATGTTGCGCGGTCAATTTTATATAGGTATACCAATGCAAGCTCCTGATGTTTTATCTGATATTTGGAAGTCTATTGATTTAGGGCGTATAGAATACGAAGAGGCTCAAAATCGTTTAACTCAATTGTTTAATTGGATTAACGATTGCCATATATCAAAACCAAGGTGGGATGATTAACTTGCAAACCCCCCAATCCTGATATACTATTTTCCATGTTGAAGAAATCCGCTTAGTTTATGACTTGGCGGATTTTTTCGTTTCTGTACTACGTAGTTGCTACCCATTTCGCCCGACTTAACCAGTTGGGCTTTTTTATGCGCGAAACAAAAGGCTAACAATGAAAGCAGGAAAGTTAATCGCACTTGGTTTGTCTGGTGTACTTGCGGCAGCTGGCGTAACAGTGGCAACGTTTGAAGGTAAAGAGCTAACAGGTTATTTAGATCCCGTTGGTATTGAAACAGCTTGCTATGGTCATACTAAAACAGCTATAGCGGGAAAAGCCTACACAGAAGATGAATGCTTAGGCTTGTTGGCTCAAGACTTGGACGAGCATAACAGCATGCTAATGGACGCTGTGAACGTAGAGCTAAGCCAAGGCGAGCACATGGCTTACTTATCATTTCATTACAATATCGGCAGTGGCAATTTTCGCCGCAGCTCATTACTACGTTATTTAAACGAAGGTCAACGTTTGCGTGCATGTGATGAATTACCACGCTGGGTTTATGCTAAAGGCCAAAAGCTACCAGGCTTAATTACTCGCAGAGAACAAGAGCGCAAAATGTGTATTGAGGGCGTGAACAATGCTAAAGCTACTCAACATTGAAAAGATCGTTATAGCAGCGTTACTTGCCGCACTTGCTTACTCAGCGTATCAGCTCGCTTCATTAGACGATGATCTAAAGCTGGCTAATCAAACTATCGAAGCTAAAAACGCAACGATTGAAAGCCTATCCATACAATCAGAATACTTAGCTCAAAGCGTTAAATTAGGTGAAGAGCAAAACATCAAACTGATACGTGAGCGCGAATCATTATCACGAATCAATCAAGAATATGAAACAAAGGTGAGCAACTTAACAGGTAGCTTACATCAAGCGCAATTCAGCATCGAACAATTACGAGAGTCTAGCAATGAGAAAGTTAATCAATGGGCTAATGATAGCGTTCCTTGTGATGCTGTCCGCTTGCTCAAGTACGCAAGAGCCGCAAGTTGTGACAAAAACGGTAGTACAAACGCAATACCAGTACTTAACTCCGCCGGGCGAATATCTCTTAAATTGTAATATCGAAGAACAGCACATTGATATGAACGCTGGATTGCTCGCATATGCTCAGTATTTAGAGTTCGTTATAGACCAATGCAATGAAAACATTAACCGAATCAAACAGTGGGCCAGTGAGAACAATGGATAAATCAACAACAGTGGCAAGTTACACCGCAAGTATTGGCACCGCAGCAGGCGGGCTTTTATCGCTAAATACAATTGCGCTAATACTCGGCATAATTTTTACAGCCGCTACGTTTTTTATTAATTGGCGAAGCCAGCATAAACGTCACCAACTTGAACTAGCAAAACGTGCTGAAGATGCGGAATTTCATCGTGCCAGAATGGCGGAGCTGTTAAAAGATGACGAGCGTGCACTTAGTGAGCTCAAGGACTCCAACGGTGATAAGTAGTGTCAAAATGGGACGATTTAAGCGCGCTATTTCTAAAAGAGCATGCTGAAACTGGTATAGGGCCGCGTGAATTTTGCGAAAGTAACAGTATCAACTACGCGACCGCCAGACGATATATAAAACTCCCTCAAGCCAACTTAAAGAAACCACCAAAAGCGAAAGAGCGTAAAACCAAGGAAGGAAAGCAAAAGCCGGGTGTTAAGCCCGGCAGTAGAAATCTGCATTTAGTTAAGCATGGCGGATACACAAAGTATTTCAATAACGATATTAACGAACTCGTTGAAGCCACATCATTAGAAGATGAGCTAGACCTCTGTAGAGCACGCATTCATTTAGTAATGGATGCTATTCATGGTATTCAAAAGCTATTAGATGATCCCGACACTAATAACGAAGCAAGAACGCGGCTCTATGAGTCAATGTTTAAGGCTGAGAATGCACTTGATAGGAACGTTCAGCGCGTTGAGTCGATAATTAAAACGCTGTCTAGCCTTGAAACAGATACATTGGCACGCGGCAAGTTGATTGCTGAAACGTCACGCATTAAACAACAAACACAAGCGCTGGTTAACGCAACCAAGCGCGGCAAATATCAAGCAGAAATTTCAGAGCATGAAGCAGCAAAAGCACGCAAAGAAGCTGGCGGCACTAGTAAGCTTGATGATTTCATTGATAAGCGCACAGGCGGTTTAGATACCGTGGTTAGTCAGTAATGCAACCCAAACTAGCTAAATACCCTAAAAGCACTTGGTTAACGCCAGAAGAACGCTTTGAATTAGACGAAGTTGAGTTATTAGAGCGTTGCGAGCCATACCTTGATTGTTGGTGGTGGCGAATAAACAACTTATACATCATTGCGGACGAGAAAGGCCGTGAGGTTTTATTTCGTTGTCGTATAGCGCAAACCGTGTTGTTTATGACGATGTGGTTTTTAAACATCATCTTAAAAGCGCGTCAATTGGGGTTTAGTACAGCAATACAGGTTTTTATCCTGGACCATGCCATGTTTAACGACAACAGGCAGTGCGGGGTAATTGCTCAGGGTAAAGACGAGGCGGGCGCTATATTCTCTTCAAAGATACTGTATCCCTATGAGCGTTTACCAAGTTGGCTTAAAACCGGCAAGCGCTCAGTTAAAAGTAAAACTGGCACCGGCATTAAGTTTAATAACGACTCATGGATTCGAGTCGCTGTTTCTTTCCGTTCGGGAACCTTGCAGGTTTTGCATGTATCCGAATACGGCAAGATATGCGCTAACTACCCATTACGAGCAGACGAGGTTCAGTCGGGCTCACTGAATGCGGTACATGAAGGCTCTTATATTTTTATAGAGTCAACAGCAGAAGGCGCAAGCGGTAATTTCTTTGATATGTCAGTCGATGCGATGGAGCTTTTAGCGTCAGGCTTAATGCTTGGTCCGCAAGACTTTAAATTTCATTTTTATCCTTGGTTTGATGATCCCAAGTATGTAGCAGCAGTACCGCCGGGTGGCTTAAAGCTATCAAAGGAAAAAGCTAAATACTTTAAAGCGGTTGAGAAAGCTAACGACGCAATACTCACAGACGAGCAAATCAGCTGGTACATAGGCAAGGAGCGCAACCAAAAAGGCAAGATGAAGCAGGAATATCCATCTACACCGATGGAAGCATTCCTAACGTCAGGCCGTAAAGTGTTTGATAGTGATGATTTAATGCGTGCCGAAGGGCGATGCGTTAAGCCGTTACTTGTTTATGATCTTGAGCCATACACAGGCAAGCGCAAAAAAATGAACGGCAAAGTTGATTTAAGCGCTAAAGGTGGCGATAAGCTGGCTCAATCAACACTTGGCTTCTTTCTTGTGTGGGAATTACCAGACGAGAACGAAGATTATGCGATCGGTGCCGATGTTGCTGAAGGATTGGAACACGGCGATCGCAGCTCATTAGACGTTGTTGCCAGATCGGACGGGCGACAGGTAGCACATTGGTTCGGTCATATAGACCCTAAGCGGTTTGCGCACATAAACAAGCATATCGGACTTATGTATAACACGGCCTATATCGGCGTTGAGCGAAACAATCACGGTCATGCAACACTTCAAGAGCTTGTTGACATTTACCCAACGAGCCGGATTTACACGGAAGAACACATTGATCGTGAAGATACGGACGAAGAAACACGCAAGGTAGGCTGGCATACAAGCGCACAGTCAAAGCCAATTTTAACGAGTGGACTTGATGAACTGCTTACTCACGATAAAGACGGCATTGTTTGGCGTGGCACAGTTAACGAGCTCAATACGTTCGTTTACGATAAAAAAGGTCGAATGGGCGCGCAACCAGGCGGCTTTGATGACCAGGTAATGAGCTATGCAATTGCACAAGAAATGCGAGTCAGAATGCCTAAGCGACTAATTAAAGATAATACACCTGCACCACATAACCCTAATCATTGGATGGCACGATAACAAATGGCTGATCACGTAAAATCAAATAAAGACGGCTTTACGCTAGATAAGCTGTTAACGCTACTAGGCGATATAGATAGTCAACCGGATTGGCGCACACCAGCAACTAAGGCTTGCGCTTACTATGATGGCGACCAATTGTCTGAGGATATAAGAGCGGTACTTAGGCGCAGAGGTCAACCAGAAATAGTGCACAACATGATTGGGCCTACTATTGATGGCGTACTTGGTTTAGAAGCACGCTCACGCTCTGATTTAATGATTGTGGCCGATGATGAAAACGGCGAAGAACTGGCAAAAGGCCTAAATGAGAAATTTAAGGACGCGTGGCGTTTATCTCATGCTGATCGCGCTTGTTCAGATGCGTATGCAAGCCAGTTAAAGGCTGGTATTGGCTGGGTAGAAGTCACAAAAAACCCTGTTCCTTTTGCTGCTCCTTATCGTGTTAAGTTTATTCACCGCCGCGAAGTGTGGTGGGATTGGAACGCACAAGAGGCAGATCGCAGCGATGCACGTTGGATGCTACGTAAAAAATGGATGGACCTGGACGAAGCGCTTGCAACTTTCCCTGATCACAAAGAGATTTTAAAAAACTCAGTTAATTTGTGGGAAGATTTTTACAATACAGTTGATAAAGAGCACACAGAAGAACACGCATTACATTCAGCATGGCACGACAGCCAAAGTTGGACACGCGGGCAAAGCGAGTGGCTAGACCAAACTCGCAACCGTGTATTGCTTCAAGTTGTTTACTATAAAGTATGGAAGCGTGCACACGTTATTAAAATGAGTGATGGGCGCATAATTGAGTACGATAAAACAAATCAGATACACCAAGCGGCAGTGCAAAGCGGTAAAGTACAACTAGAATACGCCTCTTTCCCTAATGTTCGTGAAGCGTGGTTTGTTGGTCCTCATCGTATCATTGATAGACCAAGTGAAGCGCCGGGCGGCATGTATAACTTAGTGCCTTTCATTGGCTACCAAAAAGATGCAAGCGGCGAACCTTACGGCCTTATTAGTCGCATGGTGCCAGCGCAAGACGGTATTAATGCGCGTGTTATACGTCTTAACTACTTACTGCAAGCTCGCAGAATTGTTGCTGATGAAGATGCGACACAATTAAGTAATGACAGATTAAAAGAAGAAGTTGAAAAGCCGGACGGTTATATACCATTAAACCCGGAGCGTAAAAATAAACTAAAAGCCTCTGACGCGTTAAGCATTCAAAACGATGTAGGCATAGCAGCGCAGCAATTTAACTTGATGCAAAACGATATGAAGTTAATCCAGGACACAGCCGGCGTTTATAATTCCATGTTAGGGCAAGACAGTAACGCGACAAGCGGTGTTGCTATTTCTAACTTGGTTGAGCAAGGCACAACAACACTTGCTGAATTAAACGATAACTTTCATTTTTCACGTAACAGAGTTGGCGACTTGCTACTTGCTTACATTATCGAAGCGTTAAAACCTCAAAACAACGTACAGGTAACCGTTAACCGTGATGACAAGGCCAAACGCAAGCAAATTGTACTTAACCAGCCTAACGAAGAAGGCAAGCGCAATAACGATGTTGCACGATGGAAAGGCCACTTAGCATTAGCACCGGTTAAAGCTACGCCAACGTATCGACAACAACAAGCAACGCTATTAAGCAATGTAATGGCACAAATACCGCCAGAGGCACAAGCAGCAACAATGCCTATGTTCGTTGAACTAATGGACCTACCGAATAAAGAGGAATTTTTAGCTACTCTACGCCAGGCGTTAAACATTCCTAAGCCTCAAGAAGATATGAGCGAAGAAGAACTTGCACAAGCACAAGCCCAAGCTGAAAAAGCACAGGCTATGGAACAGCTACAAATGCAAGAAATTCAAGGCAATCTTGAAAAGCTAACTCTTGAGCGCGAACAGCTAAAAGTAAAAATTATTGAATTACAGAAGAAAACTGAAACAGAAGAAGTTAAAGACGACAAGTTGATAGCTGAAACTGAAAAGATTTTAAGCGAAGTGCGTAGAAGCAATGCTGAAATAGCGGCAATGAAATCAAACGTACAAGCAAACATTCAACAGCAACTAGACGCAATACAGGTATAGCAATGAGCGAAACAAAAGAAGTTATTAACGTAGTGCTTTGTGGTGATGATGGCGCAACAGTCCACATACGCGAAGTAATGGCCGAGTACCAGTGCTTTAAAGTGGTTCAAGCCGCTGAGATTAAATCGGTAGCTACAGTGGACGGACAACTTGATCTTTCCTTAATTATTGGCATACCTGGAACTGACATTGATTTACCTTACCTTGCTAGCCAGGCGCTAATAGCACGCTACACACCAGTAGCCGGCGATTATATTGTGCTGTATGAAAATGACTATGTATCAATAAGCCCTAAGCAAGTATTTGAAGAAGGCTATAACAAAATTGAATTTGCTGATGTAGGTGGTGATAACGAACTTGGTATACCGCAAGAGCATATGGGCCAAGTTAAAGCCATTGCTAAAATGTGTCACGAAGTTAACCGCGCATACTGCGCAGCACTGCGAGAAGATCAGCCAAGTTGGGAAATGGCACCACAATGGCAAATTGATTCAGCCATTAAGGGCGTAGCATTCCATATTTTGAACCCTGATGCGCCGGCAAGCGCTTCTCACGATAGCTGGATGACTGAAAAAGTGGTTGCTGGTTGGAAGTATGGCAAGGTGAAAGATGCAAAGAAAAAAGAGCATCCATGCATGGTGCCATTCCATCACCTACCAGCAGAGCAACAAGCTAAAGACCATATTTTTAGCGCTATTGTCAAACAAGCCATTCACGCAGGCTAAATAAAAAAACACGTACTACGCAGAAATGAAGCCGCTTTGAGAAATCAAGGCGGCTTTTTTGTGCGATGCACAAATTCGCAAGGGCAGCGATACGCCTAAATTTTAATTTTCGTAACCATACGTTAAATGGTCGATGGGGTAATAAAGTGGACGAACTAGACGAGATATTAGCAAACGGCACTGACGAAGAAATCGAGGCGGCACTAGCGGGTCTTGATATTGATGGTGATATGTTATTTGGTGACGAAGATGGCGAAGAAAAAGCGCCTGCAGTAGAAATCAAACAAGAAGCACCAGCGCCAGAGCCAAAGCAGGAAGTAAGCGAAACACCAGCTAAAGCAGACGTAGAAGGGGAGTCGTCAACCAAAGAAGGTGAAGCACCAGAAGGTTTTGTTGAAATCGATGGCGAGTATTACGTAAAAGCAACGGACGTAAGCAGCAAGAACGGTCAACACAGTTTACCGTATGACGTACTTGTGCAAACGCGAGAGCGCGCAGCAGCAGCCGAAGCCGAACGCGAAAGACTAGCCAGAGAAAAAGCAGAACTTGAAAGCCAGTTTGCAGAATCTAAGCGTGTGGCAGAGCTACACAGCAGCCAGTTAAAAGAGGCTGGAATAGATCCACGCAAACTACCAGGTGAAATGCTTAAAGATCCTGAGCTAATGGAACGCATAAAGGACGAATACCCAGAGCTAGGCGAATTAGTTAGTGAACTTGCTAACCAAATCCAGCAATACGGCAGCAAAAACCAGCCAGAACCACAGCAACCCACTTCACAAAATGAAGTGCAAGACGCGTTCGCAAATTCACAGCACTTAAAGCAGTGGATGGAAAGTGACGTTGATAAGTGGGATATGGCAAAGGTTATTGATGACAAGCTCGCAAAAGACCCATCGTTTGCAAACAAATCTGTAGCAGAGCGATTTAAAGAAGTTGAAAAGCGCGTACAAAGCGCCTTTGGTGAACAGCACAAGCCTAAGCCAAGCAACGCAAACTCTGCACCAATCCCAAATACCCCCACTGACGTAGGCACACAAGCCAGCGATCTGAGCGCTAACGCAAACTTACTGGACAAAGATGCTGCGACTATCACAGCAGAAATGGAAAGTATGACCGAAGCGCAAATTGAAGCAATGCTTGAAAGCGCGTCAGATTTTCTCTAGGAAATTAAAATGAGCACTATTACAAAAGCACAAGCGGCAAAAGCGTTTGGCGCTGCCCTGTTTACACATACACGCCGTCAAAATACGTTCGTGAACATGTTAACCGGCTCTGCACCAAAATCTGCTAAAGCTGATATGGCACACGGCAAAAAGCAAACTGAAAAGGGCGCGCCAGTGGTTATGATCAACGACTTGCAAAGCCAAGCCGGTGATTCGGTTGAAATGGATTTATTCCACAACCTAAGCGGCTTACCAACAATGGGCGATAAAAAACTGGAAGGCCGAGGCGAGAGCTTAAGCAAAACAGTATTTGAATTGCGCATTGACCAAGGCCGTAAGATGGTTGATAGCGGCGGTAAAATGTCGCAAAAGCGTACTAAGCACGACTTACTTAGCACTGCTAAAACGTTGTTAGGCAACTACTACAACGACTTTAAAGATGAAATTGCTATGTACCACCTTGCCGGTGCGCGTGGTTCTTATGCGCCAAGCGATTTTATTATCCCACTTGAAGATCATGAAGAATTTAAAGAAATCATGGTTAACGATGTGATGGCACCAACGTATGACCGTCACCAGTTTGGTGGTGATGCGACAAGCTTTGAAGCAATTGATGCTGCGGATATTATGACGCTTGAAAAGCTGGACGATTTAGCGCTTATCTTGGAAGAACAAGCTAACCCAATGAAGCACATTAGCTTTGAAGCTGACCAAATGGCTAACGAGTCGCCGTTCTTCTTGTTATTCGTAACACCGCGCCAATGGCGTGACCTTTATGCTTCTGCGACTGATAAAAAGTTACAAGAGCTACAATCACGCGCTATGAAACGCGGCCAAGGCTTCAATCACCCTGTATTTAAAGGTGATGTGATCATGTGGCGCAATATTCTTGTTCGTCAATATCGTAAGCCTGTACGTTTCTTTGCAGGTGATCAAGTGACTGTATCGAACAACGATAAATTGGCGACAACTAAGATTGTTGAAGCGGGTACAACTATCGATCGTGCAATCCTTCTTGGTGGTCAAGCGCTTGCGAATGCTTACGGAAAGTCTGATTCAGGCTCGCACTTCTCTATGACTACAGAGAAAACCGACCACGGCAATGCGAACGAAACAGCTATCGTATGGATGAATGGTTGTAAGAAAGTACGCTTCTCTGACAAAACAGGTCGCGTAAACGATTACGGAACGATGGTAATTGATACGGCTGTATCTCTACAGTAAGCCCTTTATGCCGGAGCAATCCGGCTTTCACTTTAATTTTTAGTAATTGGATAAAATTATGAAAGAAACATTTTATAAAGGTGCCGCTGGTAACCTATCGCTACACGTAGCAACGATTTCACTTGCTGCCCTAGCGGTTGATGCTACAGCTATCGCCTCAGAAAGTTTGCCTATTGGCACGCAAATCACTGCCGTTCGTATTATTAATGATGCGCTAGGTACTGGCACTGAGCTAACAGTTCAGGTTGCTGATCATTCAGGTGGTGAAAAGGACTTAGCCGCTTTTAATACTGCTAGCGCTGGTAATGCAGGCGAATTTATCAAGCCTGTTTATATTGGTGATGAAGGTCCAAGCGACTTAGTTGTTAAAAATACGGGTTCTTCTGCGGCAACCGGAGAAGCTGTACTTCAACTAGAGTACCGATACAAAGGTTACTAAGCCTTTTCGATACACATTTAAATCAAGCCCTGCTATTGCGGGGCTTTTTTATTGGGGAATATCCATGAGCAATACAACGAATATCGTTTACATCGGTAAGAAGCCTTTTAAAAAAGACACCGTATGTAATACCCGCACTATTTTCAAGCAAGGCGAGCCAACGGCCGTACCTTCTGAGCTTGTTCAGCGTTTTTTAGACTTTAACGAAGTTTGGGTTGCTGAAAAAGATGCTAAAGCTTATATCGAGCGCCAAAAACTACGAGAAGAAGAAGCCGAAGCCGCACGCATTGCACGCGAAGAAGCTGAAAAGCAAGAAGCGCTTGATGCAAGCATGT
>Ga0208063_1000406_pt1 | contig 14141 bp, 12 predicted proteins | sample DeeseametaMP0203_FD_184219 | JGI IMG/M metagenome (GOLD analysis project Ga0208063, IMG submission 184219) | Marine microbial communities from the Deep Atlantic Ocean - MP0203 (SPAdes) | ecosystem: Environmental > Aquatic > Marine > Oceanic | place: South of Cape Verde, Atlantic Ocean... | reverse complement strand
CCTCCTCTAAGGAATTTCTTTTCTCCATCAAGACCGATGAATTGGAGGGACTGAAGGATACTATCTTGATCGTATAATGGAACCACCAGTTTGCCTCTGGATAACTTTAAACCATGTGGCTGTACCTTTTTGCTAAGCAGGTAAGGATGGTCAGTAGGTGCCTCTGTGCTTTTTTTCCAAATATTATTGGCTTTGTTTCTTGCTTTGGCCCTGTTCCTCTCTTCTTCTTGTTCTCTTTGCTTCTTTGCTTCTTCTATTTTTTTATAGAATTCACGTTTCTGGGATTGATTCAGTTTTGCGTCATCAACAGAGCACCATTTGATGTTAACACCTTCACGCCAACATCCAAATGCACCTGCAGCAATACCGTCAGTGAATAGGACGTACCAGCCAGCATTGTCAGTAGTCTTACCGTTTGAGGAGAATCGATGAATTCTTCCATCATCAATGATCTCGTTTGGTAAACTTAGACCTGCTTTACTTATTTCTGAACGAAATCCTTCAATTCCAACTGCGTAGTCTGGCGATCTTGCATGCTTAACTGGAGGGGTTACCGGACTATTTTCAGTGTTGTTTTGCATTTCATTTTCCATAAAATACTTTTTCTATAAATCAACAAGAAAACTCCAACTGTAAACAGTTGTAGGAGTCTCATGTATTACAATGGGGGCTATGTGATTCCTCACCCCCGGGGTGAAGCTTGTGGGTATCCCTAGTGATAATAAGAATCTGGTTTCATACTGACCCTTTCCCGGAAACAATATAGCTTGCTGCTTTTTCTTCCGTTTCCTCCAGTGTTCTTGTAGGCTTGCGTTTTAACCACTGGACAAGCTCATCCTCATCAAAATAAATCTTCTTGCCGTTTGGCTTGAAGTGCGGAATTTTACGTTCACTAGTGAGCTTGTAAAGGTGGGATGGACTCAAGTCCAGAAACTTTGCCGCTTCTACTAGAGTCCTGGGTTTGACCTGGTGGGTTGCTTCAAGCAAGCTCTCAATTGCAGTGAGCTTGTTAATAATTTCTTGATTTGTTTTATTTTCCATATTCTATCCTTGAAAAGGTTTGAAAAAATGCCGTTATTGGCAACCTGTAACAAGGATAGTAAGGAAGAGGAAACTTGTGAAGGGACACTAAGGACTGTCCATAGTGTGACTATAAGGGGTGAGGTTCTTAATCTTCTATTTCTTGCGACATGGTAAGTAGTGCTTCATATATTTCATGGTTTCTCGGCATGCCTTCTGATTTATTTACCTTGAGTTGACTGAACGCATGACGCAAACCTTCACTTGTGATTTCTTTTCCTTTGACAGTGAAGTGTTTTGCAATCAAGGCCCAACGCTTTTTGTACTGTTTCATTGAACAACCGATCTCTTTATTTTTGAATAGTATTTCGAACACGAATGTCAGTTCCGCTAATCCTGCTTCCCAGTCAATTTTTTCAACAGGTTCTCCTGTAGAGTGGCTTTCTCCTGTGTTTAGCGTTTCATTTCTCTGAACAGGCATCTGAGCTTTAGTAGAGCCGTTTTTGCTTAGTTTGTTTTGCATATTAAGGATTTTGATTTCCAGAAATTCAATGAAGGCACTTTTTTCTTCTATGTTCTGAATCTCCTTTGAGGCCTGCCGTTGTGCTTCCTTGAGAAAGCTGATTTTCTTTTCCGGGCCTTCCAGTAACATGAATTCAACTGAGAGAGGTAGCCAACGCTCTTTTATGAAGGTCTCATGCTTCTGATATAATCCAAAATCCATAGTAGCCTTTCATAGTTCGAGTTGTGGAAGTGCGTCAACTGCTTGACGTTTCTTTTCGTCAATAACTTTTGCGTAAATTTGAGTTGTAGCAAGATTCTTATGTCCTATCAATTTGCTGACTGTGTATAAATCTGCTCCACTAGAAAGATTCAAGGTTGCAAAAGTGTGTCTGGACAGGTGCATGTGCACATGTTTCTTGATTCCTGCCTGTTTGCCCCACTTTCCAACAAGTGTTTGTGAGTAGCGCCTTGAAGGTGTGTTGAATATCCTTCCGTTGGGATCACAGTCGAAGGTATCACCTATCAAGCTGAGTGCAGTTTCGTTCAAGGGGACGTGATGCCAAGTTTTGGTTTTGGTTCTAAAAAATTTGACGGTATCGTCTTCAATTTGTTTGTAGGTGAGCGTTTCTAAATTTCCAAGACTCAGTCCTGTAAAACAACCAAACAAAAACATTCTAGCCACTTCTTTTGAATTTTCGGCTTTAGGCAATGTTTCTGAAAGCTGTTTTATTTCGGCAAAGGTGAGAAAATTCCTTTCAGTATCTTGTCTTTTGATGTTCTGAACACGCCTGCAAGGATTGTCCTGAATAATACGGTCCCTTACTGCTTGATTGAGTGCCGCCTTTGTTAGTGCATAATAGCCAACGGCTGTGTTCCGTGAAACTTTCTCAAGTAAAAATCTTTGCCACTTCTCAAGCCAAAGTTCATCAATGTTTTTGAATACCACCCTTCCACCTGTGAACACTTCAAGGTAGTTCAAAACGTTTCGCCAAACTTTTGAAGATCGGCCTTTACTTTCACCTATTTTTTTGAAATATTCTATAAAATCAGCATTCCTTTTGAATTTCGGTATCAAACGATATTCAGCATGGTTAATTTCATTTTGCTTTTGAGTTTTGATTGTTTCGGCAAGTTCCAACGTTTCACGGTTGGCAGCTACAATCCTGCTGGAAGTTCCTTTCTCAAGATACAGTTTCAAAAAATCATAGTGCCTTTGACCGTTGTGGTAGATGTCCAAATACAAACCTTTCTTTCCACCTGCTAGATTTTTCATTCTTAGTTTTACACTCATTCCGCCCCTTGTGTTTTCTCTTGTTTACGTTTATTCTGATCTTACTTATCATAGTAGCATAATGAGTAACAAAATAGTAACAAAATAGTAACAAATAACGGTATAGTAACAAAAAATAAGAGCAAGTTAAAATAAATATATCTTATTATTACATAGTATTAGTTGTTTTTATTAGGTCAAAGCATAATTAAACTTAATTTATGTTTTTCACATTTTAAAACGAAACTATGAAACGCTTAATTTTAATTGCAGTCGTATTATTGCTTTTGGGCAGTATGGGTTATTTTGCAACACAAAACAGCCACAATGTTTCCCTGAACTTTTTTGGAAACTTCTCAATACAATTATCAGTGTGGATGGTGATTGCCGGTTCCTTTGTCGCAGGATGGGTGGTGACTGAGATTTGGCAGTTTATTTCACATCCTCAGCGTTTTGTACAGAGTTTCCTTGGTAAATTTTCCCAGTATAAAGACAACAAAAAGCAACAGATAACACAAAATTTTGAGAATGCATCTTTGCTGCGGGATCCAAAACAAGTGAGTAAAAGCTATAATAAATTACTCAATCAAGCAACTCCGTTGTCGATCAGAGTGCAGTACATTGAACAACTGCGTTATGAAAAAAGCGCAGAAGAAATGCTAAAAAAATATGCTGAACTGCGTACCAAATTTCAGGGTAATTTGCAGGTATTACTGCCATATTTGAAACTTGCCTGTGAGGTCAGTGAATGGGATCTGGCAGAGAGGTTAAGTCATGAAATCCTCCGGATAACTCCTGATCATCCGGATGCATTGGAAGGACTAAGGCAATTTTATATTACAAGACAGGACTGGGTTGGCTGTATTGGTCAGGAGAGGGAATTGCTGAAAAAATTCAGCGGCAGCCTGATAACAAAAAATATTTCAATGACACACGAAGATCATTTACAAAAAGCACTCCGTCAAGACCCAAAGTGTTTGAGTAACTGGTCTTTCCGCTACCTTCCTCAAAAGAGGGATAAAAAAAATGATAAGCCTTTGGAAGCTATCGGTGAAGCAGCACAACTCCAAAAATCAGGTATGTTTTTGGAAGCTGCACGAGTCCTTAAAGAAGCTTTTGAGCGGACCGCTTTTCCAGAATTGCTGGAGTTATTAGAGGAGGTTTATCGGGAAAGCGGAACTGATGAACAAATTTTGGAAATGGTCGGCAAACTGCACAATTCCCGTCAGCGTTCAGTTCCATCTTCACTTCTTTTTGCGAAGCTGCTATACCAATGTGATCGGCTGGATGAAGTATCGAAAGTTTTAGACAAAGTGAAACTTCCTGCAGGCTCAACAAAGTTCCCTATGGCAATTCTTGGATCAGAAGACAAAGGACAGCAGATGACTGAAGTTTGGAGTGATCTTTACCATGCACTCCGCTATTTAATTGCAGTCCGCCAGGAACGTTCTGAAGATGCACTGCAGGAGGCAAAGCCTTTGCTGAGGGAAGCTAAAATACTGGAATAATTTAAGTATGAAAGTAATTGAGACAGATGGAATTGTTCTCAAAACAATGGATTTTAAGGAAAAGGATTGCATTCTGACTTTCCTGACGGCTAAGGTGGGTAAGAAAGCAGGAATTCTTCACGGTGGAAAAAGTTTGAGGTCGGGAAATGCTGCAAAAGCAGAATTGTTTGTTCTTAACCATTTTGAGTTTTCTGAAAAACCGAACATGGATTTGGTTAGAATCCGGAAATGCGAATTGCAGGAAAGCTTTCCTCTTGTCCGTAAAAATTATTCAAAGTTTCTACACGCCAGTTACTTTTCGGAATTGCTGCTTCAATGTGAAATTCCTGAATTAGATTCTCATGAATATTTTGATTTACTGAAGAATGCAATGTCTCTGCTCTCAGAGTCTCAAACTGACACTGAAATAAAATTAAATTTTGAAATACGGCTTCTGAAATTACTTGGAATCACACCAAATTTGGAAATTTGTTTTCAGTGCGGCGGCGAACTTTGGCAGGAAAGATCCGGACGAAATCCTGCTCCAAAATTTTCAGTTCCGTACCAGTTGGACGCAAGCTTGGGAGGTGTTCGCTGTCCAAGATGCTGTATTCCTAGCTCTTACTCGGCTGCCTTGCATCCAGGAAGCTTAGCCTTTTTGCATGTACGGCAAAATGCAAAACAAAGTGATTCTGTTTTTCGCCCAACCCAAAATAATTTAGAGGAACTGGATCATGCACTCTTTGTATACTTCAGGCATTTTTTTGGCCGAAATCTGAAGTCTCACGCACTTTTGAAGGAGAATTCATGGAAAAATTAAAAAACGCAACTCTGGGAGGTGGCTGTTTTTGGTGTTTGGAAGCAGTCTACTCCAAACTGGAAGGAGTCAAATCTGTTGCTCCGGGCTATGCAGGAGGTACAAAACTAAATCCAACTTATGAACAGGTATGTACCGGAAACACAGGACATGCAGAGGTGATTCAAATTGATTTTGATCCACAGAAAACGAGCTACGAAACTTTGCTTGACTGGTTTTGGCGTTGTCACGATCCAACAACTCTTAACCGTCAGGGAGGAGACATTGGGACGCAGTACCGTTCCGTTATTTACTATGAAAATGAGGCACAAAAAACTACGGCAAACGAGTCAAAAAAAGATGCTGAAAAATCTGGAATGTTTGATGCTCCAATTGTTACTGAAATTGCAACATTGCCGGAATTCTATCCTGCAGAAGATTACCACCAAGATTATTACAGCAATAACTCAAATGCCGGTTATTGTACCTACGTAATTCGTCCTAAACTCGCGAAGTTAAACTTGGAATAGTTTTATTAAAAATAAAATTGAGTTTGACCCCCCCGGCTCCCATAAGAATACTCATCACGGGTATGAATTTCGGTGTTGATTGTCTCTTCTGCGAGTTCGTTGATAAAACGGGAGCGCTTACTGATTCCTCCGGAATAACCTGACGAAACCACCGGTGCAGTAATGAGCAGGTGTCGTTTTGCACGTGTCATTGCAACATAAAACAGGCGCCGCTCTTCTTCAATTTGCTCTTCTGTTCCCAAACTTCGTTGGTGAGGAAACAATCCTTCTGTAAGTCCAATTATGAATACCACCTTCCATTCCAGACCTTTGGCCTGATGGATGGTGGTCAGAGTGAGAGTGTCCTGATTATCCTGTTGTTCGGCTTCATGATCAGTGATAATGCTCGAACCAACCAAAGATAACTCATTTAAAAACGCTTCCAATTTATTATAATTGCCAGCAAATTCTTCAAGATAACGAATATCTGTTTCACGCTGAGTGGCATTTTCAAAACTGCTGAAAAGCACCTCGCGGTAATAGCTCTTGTACAGTAATCCTATCATGTGAGAAGGAGTTACGCTTTCCTCCAGCATTTGCTGAAAAATTTCCAGCAGAACATTCCAGCTCTCAAGGGCCTTTTTAGGAATCAGTTTTTGCAATTCAACATTGTCTTTAGTAAGACGGACTGCCTGTTGACTCTGGAATACCCTGAAAATCCGGTGTGCAGTAGTGTTGCCAATCCCGGGAAGGAGCCTAAGCAGACGCATCCACGCGATTTCATCAAGAGGATTAAAAAGTACTTTAAGAAAAGCCGTAACATCTTTGATATGAGCTTGTTCAAAAAATTTAACTCCTGAATGAACAACAAACGGAATACCTGCATGTGTCAGCACTACCTGAAGTGCTGCAGACTGTACATGATTTCGGTAAAGCACACTCATTTCGTTCAAAGAAATATCTTTATCCCGGAAACTGAGTATATTCTCCAGTACCAGTTCAGCTTCATCCTGAGAAGCCCAAACATAATGTACGAGGGGTTTTTCTCCTTCAGCTAAAGAACTAAAAAGGTTCTTTTCAAACTGACGTGTGTTATAATTAATACTTCGGTTGGCAGCATCTAAAATTTCTGGAGAACTGCGATAATTTTCCTCCATGTTGTAGGTGACTGCCTGGTAGCGTTCCGGAAACTCAAGCATGTTGCCAAAATCAGCGCCGCGCCAGCTGTATATTGATTGAGCATCGTCGCCGACAACCATTAAATTTTTGTGCGGCCTTGAGAGCCGGTATAAGATATTGGCTTGAACCTGATTGGTATCCTGATATTCGTCTACCAGGATATATTGAATTTGCCGGCAAAGCGGGAGTCCTTCACCATGCCGCAAGAGTAGTTCCAGCCAGTTTTCCAGCAGATCATCAAAGTCCATCACTTGTCCGCGTTTTTTCTTGTGACGGTAGGCAGCTAGAATGTTTAGTATTGTTTCAGTGTTTTCTTCAAAATTGGGGTAATCTGCAGAAATCAGCTGCTCTAAGTGGAAACTGCGTTCATGGTAAGGCTGGTCCAAAATCATTTTTTGAGTACAAAAACGATTGAAGGCCAATGAAAACATGTTTTGCAGAACAGCAGCTTTTGGAAAATATTTGTCTGGTTTACCTACTGTTTCTGCAAGTGAGGCTTTTATCAGGTCCCTGGAATCTGAGGAATCCAGAATGCTGAAATTATTGTAATAGTTTAGTAATTTAGCATTTCGTCTGAGGAATCGGCTTCCCACACTGTGGAAGGTCCCATGAATAATCTTTTGCTGTTCTGTAGAATTCTTTAAAGCCCGGCCTACTCTTTGCGCCATCTCGTTGGCGGCTTTGTTGGTGAATGTCAGCAAAAGAATGGAAGACGCAGGAATTCCGGAATGAATCAGCTGTGCTACACGGTGAGTAATCACCCTGGTTTTTCCACTGCCCGCTCCGGCAATGACTAAAGCGGGGCCTGTTTTGTGTTCGACGATTTTCCGCTGTACCGGATTTAAAGATGCTATTGACCAGGTGGACATATACTGGACTGGTGATTTTAGATGTCTTTCCGTTGATATTTTCTAACTATAATGCCAAATTTTAGTCTAAAACAAAAACAACTAGCAAAATAATTTCCATGTTTTTTGAAGAAATAAAACAAATCGTTTCGACTTTTCGTGAAGCAGTAAACCTGTTTTTGAGTAGAATCTTTAACAAAGGAGTGCCGATAGCAGAGGATATGACGACCTTGATTTTGATAGGGTTTGCAATTTTTATCATTCTTTTGTGTCTTTTTGTATGGTATCGGCAGCATAGCAGATCACTGAAAAGTAAAGCTCCCGAAGAACTTTCCGGGAGGAAAAAAGAGAAGCGCCTGGTGCAGTTGGAAAAAGAACATGCCAAAACACTTGAGTTGCAGATCAAGGAAGAAGAAAAACTGCGGGAAGAAAAAGAGTCCGCAAAACTTGCAAAAGCGGAACAACGGGAAAAAGAACTTCAAGAAAAAATTGCTTCAATTGAAGAGGAACGTCTGCATCAGCAGGTTCTTCAGCGTGAAATTGAAAAAACTGCTGAAACCGTGGAAACTCTTGATGAGGTAGATTCTTTCCTTGAGCGTCTACGTAAAGGCGTCATTAAAACAAGAACACAGTTACAAGATAATTTAGCCGAAGCAGTTTTAGGTAGAAAAGAAATAAATGAAGACTTACTGGATGATTTGGAAGAAGTGCTCATCGGTTCAGACATAGGTCCGGAAACTACCCAGCGTATTCTTGATGCAATCACAGAGAAGGTGGAGCGTGAAGAATTAAGCAGTCCACAAGTTTTGCAGTCAGAAATTCAGCTGGAAATTCAAAAAATTATGAGTAAAACATATGCCGTCCCCGGGACTGCGGAACGGAAGCCGTTGATTTTGCTTTTTGTTGGTGTAAACGGTGTTGGAAAAACAACTACTATCGGAAAAATTGCTGCACAGTATCGTCAGCAGGGTAAAAAAGTTTTGATGGGTGCAGGTGATACTTTTCGGGCAGCAGCTATTGAACAGTTGGTGGAGTGGAGCAGGCGGGCTGATTGCGACATCATCCAAAAGGAACCCGGAAGTGATCCGTCTGCGGTGATGTATGAAACGGTGCAAAAAGGAATAGATGAGGATTACGATGTAGTGATCTGTGATACAGCAGGACGTTTGCACACCAAAAAGAATTTGATGGAAGAATTAAAAAAAATGGTGCGGGTGATTCGCAAGTTGATTCCAGATGCACCCCACGAAATCCTGCTGGTACTTGATGCTACCACAGGTCAAAATGCAATATTCCAGACTCGGGAATTCATGGAAGCTACAGATTTAACAGGACTTATAATTACTAAACTGGATGGCACTTCCAAGGGAGGAGTTGTTATCGGCATCGTCAACGAGTTTGATATTCCTGTGCGTTACATCGGTGTAGGTGAACAGGTTGAAGATTTACGACCCTTTGATGCCCAGCAATTCACTGAGTCAATTTTTGCTTAACTTTTTGATTTTGGATAAAATCGGAAATTCAACACCGCAAATAGATTATACACGGTTATAAGACAGCAGCCAGAGGGCTAGAGCGAGAAAAATTATATTTCCGCTCCATGCTGCAAAGAAAGGGAATATCAGGCCTGCACCGCCGACTGCCATGGTTATCTGATTGAGTATCCAGAACAAAATCCCGAGTAAGCAACTGATTGCCAGAGATTCTGCCGCCATCCCCCGTCTGTTGTATGATGCAGACAGCCCAAAACCAATCAGAACCATGATAAAAATTTGAAACGGATAGGCGGTTTTCTGGAAAATCGCAACCCAATGACGAGTTACATCTTGTCCTTCACTTTGAAGTTTAAGAGTATTTTCATACAAGTCAAGGAGGGGTTGATGATGCGGAGAAATGGGAATTTCAAAGGGTACAGTGGGCAACTTTTCTGTTTCGATTCTCCATTGTTCAACGTGTTCAAGCCGCAAATTTTCATCCTGGAAAATGTACTTTTGAATATCGTGAAAGATCCATGAATTGTTTTGTTGTTCTCCCCGTTCAATTGCAGTTCTTCCCAGAAGTTGGAAAGGAATTTGCTTCCAGTTAAATGAGGTGATAGAACTTATGCGGCCATTATGTTGGCGATTCCCAAAATAGTAAATGCTTTGTTCTTCACCCACTTTCCAGAGTGGGGGCAAGCGTGCAGAATTTTCCTGTTTAACCCAAGTTTGATGCATCCATGTGTACATGTAATTCTGGCTGAAATACGCAAAAGACGCAATCAAAGCAGAAACAGCTAACACAGGAAAAGCCAGTCTCCAACCACCGATTCCCGAACTGCGTATTGCCAGCAATTCAGCATTCTTGTTCAGTGAACTGTATGTGGCAATAGTTGCCAGTAAAACCGTAATTGGTATTATTAGTTCCAGCAATAGAGGTAGCAAAAGAGCCGTTTCTTGAAGGAACTTCAAAAAACTCTGCCAGTCAGTAAAAACATCTGCAAGGTTACCAAAAAAATTCCCTACCAGACTCATCAATACAAATGCACCGAGAAACAACATAAAATAACGGTTGAATTCTGATGCAATATATTTTGAGATTATTTTGAACGGCATAGTTTCCGGTCCTCATTGGTGAATAAGCAAAATAGTATTCAGAACAGGATAAAGTTTCTTATAAAAAGGTTCAAAGTAAATAACAAATCTAGTTAATATTTGTTCAAAAGTTAGGGCATTATCTTGCATAAAGCTACAGGATTAGTTTTATGAGAATTTTTTTTAATGACTTTGTTCTGACAATTTAGGAGCTAAAAAGCAATATTCATGTCCCAATTAATTCTTGTACTCGAAGAAAATCCAGAAATTCAAAGTTTAATTGCCGCCTCGCTGAAGGCTAGTGCAATTTCAGTTACTCAAGAATCTAATCCAGATTTATTTGTGCAGCAGGCACTTAATCTGGAGCCGGATTTAATTTTACTCAGTAATTCAGGCGGCGATCAAAACTACAAGAATTGCAGAGAAATACGCAAAGATCCGCAGCTGAAAAATATCCCAATCATTTTACTTGTAAACCCAAAAGACGAGCTTGACGAAAAAATTATTTCAGAGCTTGGAATTGATGGGTTGCTTCGCAAACCCTTTGAAGCATCGATGCTTCAGGAGCAGCTAAGTCAATTTGTTACTCTGGATGACAATTTTGGCATTGAACCGGATAATGAGGGTGAAGATTTCAAGATAGACATGAGTTCAATTGACAATCAATTGAATGATATTAAAGAGGGGGAACAAGAAGTAAACTCACCAGTTGAGGAAGGATCTCAAGTAACAGAAGAATTAGAGCAGAATGCCCTGGAACCAAAATTTGCCTCTTCAGCAGGTAGTGAAATGGATTCAATGATTCTGGATGACATTTCTGCAGATATGGACATTTCTAAGGATACAGTGAAAAAGGCAGAAGTTGAGCTGGATGAAAATGAAATAACATCTAACGGTCTTGAAGTCATCAATGATGAAGAAATGACAATGGACAACGGTTTTGAATTTGATCTTAAGCTTGATGAAGATGGAATCGAAATTGACTCCGAAGAAGTTGTTACAGACACTGTAAAAACTGAGACAGATCCTGCCTCAACAGGATTGACGCAACTTAAGGACTCCGGTTTGGAAGACAAATATGCTGAAAGCCGCCTCAAGGTTGAGGGTGAAAAAACAGAACAGGATCTGAAGGCACCAGCGGATATTGATCTTGAAGTAAATGATTTTGAGGATCTGGATGATATCTGGTCACGCTCTCCGGAATTGGATCAGACACCTAGAGAGGGCCTGACGGATATAAGTTTGGAAGAAGAAGATTTTCAACCCGAATTTCCAGAAAATCTCTCCTCATTTGAAGAGCCAGCCGAACCTTCGATTCAAGACACTGATTCCGACAGCAAGATCACGTCAGAATCAGTTCAGGAATTGGATAATTATGAACTGGAACCTGATTTCGAAGAAACAGGAGAGGAATCGCTAAGTTCACTTGACAATAAATTGTTAACGGATTCTGTGGAGCAGGATCTTGAGGAGACCGTTGAAATCGAGGATGCTGAACAATTCGTAGAAGATACATCTGCAGACGAATTTGAAGAAGATTTTGATGAGAGTCAGGGAGATGCGGATATTATGTCAATGGTTCATGAAAGTATTGGCGAGCAGGAAGAATCAGCAGAAAGTGCTATGATTGAACTGGAAGACCTCAGTGAACAAATGGAAGCTCTTGATTCTGCAGAAACAGAGTTTGAAATAGAAGAAGAGCAGTTTGAGGAGGATCTGGAAAAAGAAAAACTGGAAGTTGAAGAATTATCTGAAGACGAATTAGCAGTGTCAGAAGATGATTCAGAAGATGAACTGGCAGAATTCATGCTGGATGAACTGGGAGATCTTCTGGAAACGGATGAGGAAGGATCAGTGGACGGAGAAGCTGATTATGGAGATCCGCTTGTTGAGGAACTGGAAGAAAGCCTCGCAGCAGAATCCAAAGACTTGCAAGATGTTGATGCAGAGTTTGACAAAAAAGTGTATACTGAAATTTCACTTGGACTTGGACTTGAAGAAGATGTGTTTGACAGTTGGGATGATGCTGAGGATGCCTTTATGGGATTTGATCGAGAAAAAGAAATTACTGAAGAAGCTCCGGATCAGACAGAAACAGAGGCAAGTGCTTTCGAAAGTTTTGATGATGAAGAAGAAAAATTTGAAAAAGCGGACAGTTTCAGTTTTACAGAAAATGAGTTGAAGGAGATTGTCACAAATTCAGTTCAGAATGCTTTGGAAAAATCTATTGCAGCATCTCTTGTCGAATTGGCAGTTTCAGAATTAAAAACACAAGTAATACGAATGGATCAAAGCAGAGCCTTGTAAGCCAGGGCGATTTTGGCTCCTAAGCTGGCATTATTACGTACCAGTGCAATGTTACTCTTCAGGCTTTCTCCATGAGTAAGCTGATTGATTCGCTCCAGCAAATATGGAGTCACCTCTTTTCCTTCGATTTCCTTTTCAGTTGCTTCTTTCAGCGCTTCTGTAATTGCTCCTTCAATTAGTGACTCATCCATTGCATCTTTCGGAGGCACGGGATTCCCAATCACAAGACCTCCGGCCAACCCCAAGTCCCATTTAATTTTCATACAACGTGCAATGTCTTCAGGTGTGTCAATTCGGGTTTGAACCATTGAACCGCTGGACGGCGTATAAAATGAAGGAAACTCTGCCGTCTGGTAACCAATTACAGGCACACCGTGTGTTTCCAAATATTCAAGAGTTCGGGGAATATCAAGAATGGATTTTATTCCGGCACAGACTACAGCAACATTTGTATGAGCCAACTCCATCAAGTCTGCGGAAACGTCCATGGTTTTTTCATTTTCGCGGTGTACTCCGCCAATGCCGCCTGTCACAAAGACTGGAATTCCGGCAATCTGTGCGCAAATCATAGTTGCAGCCACAGTGGTGCCACCGCTCAGTTTTTGTGAAAGAACTACCGGTAAATCCCGGCGGCTGACTTTTACCGGATCACTGTTTTGAGCAAACTGCTGAAGCTCCTGCCTGCTCAAACCGATCTTGATCCTGCCTCCTGAAACAGCAATTGTGGCGGGGAAAGCCCCCTCATTTCGAATAATATTTTCAACTGCGAGTGCTGTTTCCAAGTTTTGAGGATAAGGCATTCCATGTGAAATAATTGTCGATTCCAGTGCAACAACCGCTTTATCTGTTTTCAGTGCATCTTGAACTTCCTTGGAAATGTCCACCCACTGTGCTGTCTTATTTTTTTCCATATAATTTGGGAATATAAAATGTTTTATGATTTTATTTGTTACTTCTGAAACTAACGGAAACGGCTGTAGCTGTCAATCATCATCGTAAGAGAAGAGCCGGATTTAATGATTGGACTGTCTGCAACGGATTCAAGATAAAATAATCATGATGGTTACTGATAATTGTTTATCTGAAAATGAAAAAGGGGGATTCTCATTTATCAATCTGATTGCAAATATTGTCAATTCTGCTAGCCTGTTTAGGCTATTTCTTTTTTCAGGAGGGACTATATGAAAATTGGTATTCTTCAGTGTGATTCCACCAATGAAAATTTCCGGGACGAACACGGCAACTATCCGGAAATGTTTATGTCACTTTTTAAATCTGTTGATCCGGATTTAGATTTTAAAAATTATGATGTACAGCTGGAGCAGTATCCCCAAGCTCCGGAAGAGTGTGACGCGTACTTGATTACGGGCAGCCGTTTAAGCGTTTATGATGATGAACCGTGGATTCGAAAATTGGAAAAGTATGTAGTTGAACTGCACAGGCAGAAACAACCTCTTCTTGGCATTTGCTTTGGACACCAAATGGTTGCCAAAGCTTTAGGCGGAAAAACTGAAGCATCAGAACGAGGTTGGGGTGTAGGAGTGCAAAACTACCAAACGGTATCCACACAAGCCTGGATTGAACCAGCTTTGGAACAATTTTCACTTTTGGCAAGTCACAAGGATCAGGTTACAAAACTTCCGGAAGG
>Ga0208063_1000405_pt1 | contig 14185 bp, 10 predicted proteins | sample DeeseametaMP0203_FD_184219 | JGI IMG/M metagenome (GOLD analysis project Ga0208063, IMG submission 184219) | Marine microbial communities from the Deep Atlantic Ocean - MP0203 (SPAdes) | ecosystem: Environmental > Aquatic > Marine > Oceanic | place: South of Cape Verde, Atlantic Ocean... | reverse complement strand
ATACGCAAGCACTTTTAAGCGCCCTAGATGAACTAATAGCGGCTGGTAACTCAGTATTTGTGGTGGAGCACGATACAAGTGTAATTCGCCACGCCAATTGGGTGGTTGATGTAGGGCCAAATGCGGGTTCGCATGGCGGTAATATTGTTTACAGCGGCCCAGTTGAAGGCTTAGAGCAAGTGATCAACTCACATACAAGTCAGCATCTTTTTAAGCATAACAATAACGCAAAGCCAAATCATCAAACACAACGTACGCCCGCAGCCTGGCTTAAGCTAAGTGGTATTGAGCGCAACAATTTACACAACATCAGTGCCGAATTTCCGCTTGGGGTTATTACAAGTGTTACGGGGGTTTCTGGCTCAGGTAAATCAAGCTTAGTAAGCCAAGCCTTAGTCGAGCTTATTCAAGATGCTTTAGGACAAAAAACGCCGCCGCCAATGCCTACCGATGAAGCCGACTTGCTTGATCAAGAACTCCAAACACCAACCCATGGCAAAATTACCGAGGGCCTTGAGCATATAAAGCGCCTAATAACGGTTGATCAAAAAGCCATTGGCCGCACGCCTCGCTCAAACCTTGCTACTTACACTGGTTTGTTCGATCACGTACGTAAATTGTTTGCCAATACCAAAGAGGCAAAAGCGCGTAAATACGATGCAGGTCGTTTTTCGTTTAATGTGAAAAAAGGCCGTTGCGACAACTGCGAAGGCGTAGGCTTTGTAAGCGTGGAGCTGTTATTTTTACCTAGCGTGTATTCGCCTTGCCCTGTGTGTAACGCCAAGCGCTACAACCAAAAAACACTCGACATTACCTACAAAGATAAAACCATTGCCGATGTGCTTAATTTAACGGTGGAGTCAGCGCATACATTTTTTGCCGATGAACCCGCTATTTTACGTGCGCTAAATGCGCTCTTACAAGTAGGCCTTGGCTATTTACGTTTAGGGCAACCGGCTACTGAGCTTTCGGGCGGAGAGGCCCAGCGCATTAAACTTGCCACAGAGCTGCAACGTGCGCAGCGCGGCGATACGCTGTATATTTTAGATGAACCAACCACCGGCCTACACCCAAAAGATGTAGCCATGTTGATGACGCAGTTAAATGGCTTAGTTGATGCCGGCAACACCGTTATTATGGTTGAGCACGATATGCAAGTAGCCAGTAACAGCGATTGGGTTATTGATATTGGCCCAGGAGCCGGGGACGAAGGCGGCTTAATTGTTGCTCAAGGTAAACCAGAAGATGTGGCTCAATCTGAGCATAGCCGCACGGCAACGTTTTTAAAAGCGCAATTTAGTGTTTAGCTAACTAACAAAAAGAGCTACAGGCTCTTTTTGTTAACTTTTTAAAAAACGCTCTAATTTGGGCTTTACAGTAACCGACATGATTAGCATTATAGTAAGGCCTATGGGCAGTGCAGCAAGAAGCCCTTCAGCCCAACCATTTAAAAATAAACGCATATCTGCATAGCCAATATTGTTAGTAGCGGTAACAAATGCCATTAGCGACTCCATGGTAAGCGCCATAAAAACACTAATCACTAAATTACGTTTTAGCTCACTTGCTTTTGGTAATAACTTAGCCACCAAGGCATTCATAAGGGCTGTCATTGCTAACCCCACAGGAGCCATAACCAACACCGCACTTAAAAACGAGGTAAACCAATCCATATAAAAATGCTCAGTTATACCTACATTTGTGTAAGTCATAATGCCTGTTAAGCTGCCGCCTACAAAAACAATAATACTTACCATCACCATTATTTTATAAATGATCGGTGTTTTTTTAGGCTCTACGAGCGCAGAATTTACTAAAGCAGGCGTATTCATTAAACAGGTATTTCTCTTAAAATAGATGACAAAATCAACTATAGCAAATTAATTGATAATATCAACTGTTATTTAATTACCCTAATGCCAGCCATATGCCTACTAGCACCATAAGGCTGCCTGCAATTCGGTTCATCCATTTTATATTATCGCCACGGCTTAAAAATAAACGTAGGCTTTTACCGCCTGTGGCGTACGCTAACATGCAGATAAATTCGCTTATCATAATAACTAAAACAAGCACTAACAGTTGCGGGGCGAGTGCGTGTTCAACGCTAATAAATGGCGGTAGTAAAGAGATCATAAACGCCCAGCCCTTTGGGTTAGCAATGGCAGTCACAAAGCCTTGCGTAAATAGCGACTGGCGGCTTACATCACTTGGGCTATGTGTATCAATCGACATTTTACTTTTTGCGCGCCACATATTTATACCTATATAAATTAAGTATGCACCGCCTACCCATTTTAAAATATCGAACGCATTAGGGTAATTTAGCATTACGCTTGCAACACCTAATACCGCAGCAATAGCAACACTTGCGACCCCTAACAGCTCACCTATCATCATCCATAATGTGCGCCTTACACCTATGCTCATACCTAATGTCATGGCAAGGGTCATACACATACCCGGTGTGATAGATACAAAAAAGAAGGTAGGAATAAAAACGGCAAGCGCTGCAACATCAATCATTTTTTCTCTCTATATTAAAAGCAAAAAACGCGGCTAAAGTAGCCGCGCTATTGGTTACCTATTATCTACTATTGTTCAGCAATCGGTATTGGCTCTGCTACTTGCTCAGTAGTAACATTTACCGGCTCTTCAACAGAATCACTTAATAAGTACTTATCTAGCCACTGCTCTTGCTCCCACAGTACATGTAATAAGCTTTTACGTGCGCGGTAGCCATGTGCCTCGTAAGGGAGCATTACTAAGCGAGCATCTTTACCTAAGCCTTTTAGGGCGGCGTACATGCGCTCACTTTGCATTGGGAAAGTTCCAGAATTAGGATCTTCTTGACCGTGGATCATTAGCATTGGCTCGTCAATTTTTTCAGCATGGAAAAACGGCGACATGTTAGCGTACACACTTTGTGCTTGCCAAAAATCACGCTCTTCACCCTGAAAACCAAACGGCGTTAAGGTACGGTTGTAAGCACCACTGCGAGCAATACCGGTTTTAAATAAATCACTATGCGCTAATAGGTTTGCCACCATAAATGCACCGTACGAGTGCCCTGCTATAGCAATGTTGTTTTTATCGGCAATGCCTTTTTTAACCAGCACATCAACCGCAGCTTGCGCACTTGAAACTAGCTGCTTTCTAAAGTTATCGTTTGGCTCGCTGCCATCAATACCTACAATAGGCATTTTAGGGTCGTCAAATACGGCAATACCTTTAGCAAGGTAAGGCATAGGGCCCCAATAACCAATGTAAGTAAATTCGTATGGCGATTCGCGCACTTGTGATGCTACGGCTTTGTCTTTGTATTCAAGTGGGTACGCCCACATAAGTACGGGTAACGGGCCTTGGGTTACATCGTAACCTGGTGGTAAATATAACGTGCCCGAAAGCTCAACCCCGTCATCACGTTTGTAACGTAACTGCTCTTTTGTAACCCCTTTAAATGCTGGGTACGGATGAGCAAAATTAGTAAGCTGCGTAAGTGTATCGTTATCTAAATCACGAATAAAAAAGTTAGGTTGCTCGGTTTTAGACTCTCGCACAGTTATAAAGCGCTCGCCTTCGTCGTCAAGCAATGCACGAACACGCTCGTAGTATGGCGCTTGTGATTGCCATAAACGCTTGCTGCTATTCGTTTTTACATCGTACTGGTCTAAAAACGGAATATTACCTTGCTCAGACGCGCCGTTACCGCGCAGATACATATAACGCCCGCCAACAATTTTAATAACGTTGGCGCCTAAATCGTTACGCTCGTATATAAAGCTACCTGGGTTTTTGTACGCATCGTTATAGCTTCGCTCAGAAAAAAGCACACGGTTTTTATCTGCATTGCGTGGCTGAATAACATACGTACGCACTTGGCGGTCGCTAAAGCGCCAGTCGCTAAGCATGGCAATATTTTGATTACCCCAAACTATACCAGCATAGCGGCGCTCTACTTTAGCAAACAGTTTTGGCTCGCGTTTAAACGGCGCGCGTAGGCTGTAAATATAATCATGGTGCTTAACATCAGTTTTCATGTCGCCGCCATCTTGCGCTTCGGCCCAAATAACTTCTGCGCCTTGATCCGCGCGCCATTCAAAATCGCGGCGGCCGGTACGAACACTGTCATAGCCTTGTGGAATGTTATCGGCAAGCGGTTGTTTTACAAGTTCGGCTAATGCGTAACCGCGCATTCCCCATATTTGCCAAGTGCTGGCAAAACGGCTGTACGGTACTTGATACGAAAACGGCTCGTTTATCGCAGCAACTAATATATTGGTTGAATCTGGCGATACCGAAAACGATTTAAATAATGCAGGGCTGCCAATTGCTTGTGTATTGCCATCAAGCGTTACGTAAGCTAATTGCCCTTGGCCGTAAAATTTAAACTGTGCTTCGTCAAACGGGCTGGTTAATAAGTTTTGATAGGTACGCGCTGGGGCTTTTTCGCCTGTACTTTGCTGTATAACAGGCACTACATTTTGACTGCTGTTTTTTAACTCGGGTTTACCTATATTAACTGCTAAATTTGCAACCAGTGCGCTGCTATCGGGTAGCCATTGGTAAGGCGTAGCGGTAATAACTGAGTTAAGCGCTGCATTTGAGAGCATTTTAGCTTGCTTTGTCTCTACACTGTAAAGCCATAAATTTGCTTGGTTTTGTTGCTCTACAACAAACGCTAAATATTTACTGTTAGATGACCATTTAGGCGAGCGAATAATACCGTTTGGTAAATTATTAATATTAATAACGGTGCCGCTTTGCACATGCTTAAGCTCAAGCGCGCTGTATTTAGCGCTAACACGCGAGCGTGAAAAGTTAGCAGGGTTAAGCTTTATACCCGCAAGTTTAAGCTCATCTTTAGCAAGCTCGTCAAGCGTCTCTACGCGCTTACGCTCAAATAAAGCAAGCCATTGGCCATCGCTCGATAAAAAACTAGTGGGTGCTAATTTGGCATCTACCACAGCGGCTAGCTCAGGCGAAGGTGTTTGATAACCTTGCTCAGCATAGCTGTTTGGCATTATTACAACACAACAAATAAAGGCAACTAACAGCCTAAATGCGTTCATGTTTTTATCCTTTTGTTATTTTTAAGATTATAAAAGGTATATAAACATGTTTTGCTCTGTTCATAAAGTATTAAGCTTTAAATTACAGGGCTAAAAGATGACTTAAACGCATTATATACGCTACACTACGCAGCTATTTACTCACTACTGCGCGCTTAAAATACCATGCCTAACAAAGCTAAATCGGTCACTATTTTTGATGTTGCTCACCGTGCGGGGGTGTCTAAATCGACCGTATCGCTGGTGCTTACACACAGCAATAAAGTAGCCGATAAAAGCAAACAAAAAGTGTTACAAGCCATAGATGAGCTAGGCTATGTGTATAATCGCGATGCAGCAGCTATGCGCTCTGGGCGCTCTAATTTAGTGGTTGTAGTGATTGACGATTTAACAAACCCGCTTATGGCATTGCTTACTAAAAATATAGAGCAGGCTTTAAGCGAAGCTTTTTTTCAGGCCATTATTGTTAGTAGTAACAACAGCGTAGAGCGCCAAACGCAGCTAATAAATAATTTAAAAGAATACAAAGTGGCTGCATTTATAATTTGCCCTGTGGCTAGTACCTGTGCGCAGTGGCTCGACAACCTTGCTGCTGCCTACCATGTTATTAGCCTAATGCACGAAGTACCTTACAGCTCAGCCCCGTGTGTTTTACCCGACTACACTAAAGCAAGCCATGTAGTAACATTGCAGCTAATAAATGATTCGCCTAAAAACATACTGTTTATGGGTGATGAAAGCTTATCTGCACAGGGTTTATTAAGTGGCTTTAATAGCGCGTGTAAAAAACACAATATAACCCCTGAGCCAGCTATTACGTGCACAAAAAGCACCCCATTACATGCTAAGCAAATATTTAGTAGCACATTACTTAATAATCCGAGTATTGACGCGGTTGTATGCGCTAATAATATAATTGCGCATGGCGTTTTAGCCGGCGCCCCGCATTTAAAAAGCAATATAGTAAGCTGCTTACATATTCCTGATATTACCGAAATGCAACCTCGCTTTACTTGCGCCAATATAAACACGCAAGAGCTTGCTAAGCGCAGTATTTTAGTGCTGCAAGAACAACTTCAAACAAACACTGCACCAGTAAAAACACTGGTAAATGTAAACCTACAAATTAGAGAAACACCGTAATGAAAAAAGTGCTGGTAATTGGTTACGTATGGCCAGAGCCAAATTCGTCTGCTGCGGGTACGCACATGATGTCGTTATTAAATGCGTTTAAAGCGCAAAATTGGCAAGTAGAATTTGCCACCCCAGCACAGCGCACCGAGCACATGGTAAACCTAGATCACTTTGGTATAACCAGTCAAAGCATTGCCTTAAACTGCGAAAGTTTTGATGAGTACGTTAAAGCGTACAACCCAGACATAGTGATGTTTGACCGCTTTATGATGGAAGAGCAATTTGGCTGGCGTGTAGATAAACATTGCCCCAATGCCTTTAAAATACTCGATACCGAAGATTTACAATGCCTACGTAATGCGCGCCACGAAGCGCACAAAGGCGAGCGAGAATTTACCACCAGCGATTTACATTCAGACATAGCAAAACGCGAAATAGCCGCAATATTGCGCTGCGACCTAAGCTTAATTATTTCAAGCTTTGAAATGCAATTACTTAGTAGTGTATTTAACGTAGAAGCCAGTTTATTACATCATCTCCCTTTTATGGTCGATTTAACCGCTTTACCTGCGCAAACAAACTCGTTTGAACAACGTGAGCACTTTATGACCATAGGTAACTTTAGACACGCCCCCAACTGGGATGCCGTGCTGTACTTACAAAAAATATGGCCGCTTATTCGCAAGCAATTACCAAAAGCAGAACTGCATATTTATGGCTCTTACCCGCCACCAAAAGCAACAGCACTTAATAACCCTAAAACCGGTTTTTTAATAAAAGGCTGGGCTGATAACGCCTATGAGGTAATGCAAAGCGCACGCGTATGTTTAGCCCCACTTCGTTTTGGCGCAGGTATAAAAGGCAAGCTGCTAGAAGCAATGATAATGCAAACCCCCAGCGTAACTACCAATATAGGCAGTGAGGGCATGCACAACGAACTACCATGGCCTGGTAAAGTGACTAATAATACCGACGATTTTGCAAATGCAGCCGTTGAGCTTTACACCAATCAAGCCGATTTTGAACACGCGCAACAAGCTGGCAATACGCTACTTAATACCTTGTACGACAAAGTAAAATTAAGCGCGGCGTTAATTAATAAAATTGACTCTATAAGCAACGATTTAAAAGCGCATAGGGAAAAAAACTTCACCGGACAAATGTTAAAACACCATACTATGCGCAGTACGCAATATATGGCGCAATGGATTGCTGAAAAAAATAAAAAATTAGATTAAAAATGACTAGACTCCTACAGATTTGTGTTTAAAATCGCGCCCATTACAAATGGGCGTTTTAGCCTATACTTTTAGCTAATTTATTTACACACTGGTCCATACAAGATTTGAAAACTGCAACTTTTACTGAAAAACGCAAATTTATCGTTAAATTAGGTAAAATGCTTCATAAGTACGGCACCCCTGCGTACCGCCTAGAAGCACACTTAATGGAAGTGGCCACTTACTTAGGACTTAAATCGTCTTTTGTTATGTCGCCAACTTCGGTAACGTTTGTAATTTGGACTGATGGCCACGAAGACGAATACACCCACGTGGCACGCGTAGACCCAGGCGATCACGACTTAGGCTCACTTGCCGGCACCGACGACTTAGTTAATCAAATGCTCGACGACAAGCTCACCTTACAAGAGGTTGATGCTCAGCTTGATGCCATTTACGACATGCCAAACCCGTACAATAAATTTGTTACCGGTATTGCTTTTGCAACATCGGGGGGGGCATTTGCCATGCTAATGGGTACCAGCTGGACAGACGTTATTTGGTCTGCGTTGCTTACTTTAGTGGTGTATGTGTTTGTACTGTGGTCGGGGCGCTCAAAACGGGTTGCTCACATGCTTGAGCCCCTTGTTGCTATAGTATCGGCAGTGCTGGCTTGTGCAATAAGTGTGTATATTTCGCCCGATATAAATATACGGTTAGTGGTGCTTTCAGCCATTATTGTATTTATACCCGGTTTAGCGCTAGCGCTTGGTTTAGCAGAGCTTGCAGCTAGGCATTTGGTGTCGGGTACGGCGCGGGTTATGGACTCGTTTATGCTGTTATTTAAACTGTACTTTGGCGCCTTTATTGGCATAGGCATTGGCTTTGCCATATTTGGCCAAACCGATTTTGTACAGCCCGAGCCACTACCGCGCTGGACTGCGTGGCTGGCTATATTTTTACTTTGTAGCAGCTTAATAGTGATATTTAGAACCAAACTTAAACATGCTGGATGGTCTATCGCATCAGGTTTTATAGCCTATGGCACGAGTATTGGTTCGGCTATGTACCTTGACTACACGTTAGGCACGTTTGTTGGTGCGCTTTCGGTTGGAGTGTTTAGTAACTTATTTAACCGCGTTGCAAATGCCCCAGCTTCCATTGTTGCCATGCAAGGCTTAATTGTACTGGTACCCGGCAGTAAAACGTATATTGGCTTAAACTCGCTTATTGAAGGTCAAGACTTTGTTTATGCCGAGCATATAGGCCAGCAAACGTTTTTAATATTTATGTCGCTTGTAGCAGGGCTAATATTTGCAAACGTAGCTTTACCGCCTAAAAAAAGCTTATAAGCTTGTTACCATTAAAAAGCCCGCTTACTTTGTAACGGGCTTTGTTGTTTAACGCGCTATTCGCTATGGGGGATAGTGAGTACTATTTTTCCTACGTGTTGTTTTTGTGCAAACACTTTTTGCGCCGTAACAATTTCGCTCAATGGGAATGTTTGCGCCACAATAGGCTTTATTTTTTCTTGTTCAATAAAGTTAACTAAGCTTTTAAATACCTCAGGCTCTATAACTGTACAGCCAAAAAAAGTTAAATCTTTTAAGTACAAAGTACGTATATCAAGCTCTACTAATGCCCCGCCAATAGCGCCCGACACCGCATAACGCCCTTTTGGTTTTAATACCTCAAGCAGTGCAGGCCATTGCTCACCGGCAACAAGGTCAATGACTACATCCACACTGTTTTTACCTAAGGCTTGAATTAAATCATCTTCACGAAATATAACTTTATCGGCACCTAACTCTTTAAGCTGCTGCGCCTTACTTTTACTCGTAATGGCAATAACAAAAGCGCCACGTGCTTTAGCTAATTGCACTGCCGCTGAGCCAACACCACCAGAAGCGCCTGTAATTAAAACAGTTTGCCCTTGCTGTGGGTTTGAGCGAAACAGCATGTTTTCGGCCGTAGAATATGAGCACGGAAATGATGCCAGCTCTTCATCACTATAGTTACTATTAATTTTATAAGCGTGAATAGAGTCAACGCGGGTAAACTGTGCAAAGCCACCATCGCACTCAGAGCCAAAATACCATGGCGATTTAAGCGTTTCGCCATTAGCTTTAATTAAGCATGGCTCAACAATAACGCGCTCACCAATACGGCTTTGATCTACGTTTTTACCAACAGCCACAATTACGCCGCATACATCTGCCCCTTGAATACGAGGAAAAACAAACGCATCACCAGACCAACTTGCATCGTCTTTACTGCTTTGTTTTTTAGCGTACCACGCCGTGCGGGTATTAAGATCTGTGTTATTAACACCTGCCGCCATGACTTTTATAAGTACATCTGTTTGTGCAAGCCCTGGCAACGGTAAGTTAGTTGCATACTTTAATACATCAAAATCGCCATGCTCGGTAAGCTGTACAGCGTGCATTGTGCTAGGTAAATTTGCCATTGGTTGCTCCATTATATTAATTTAAGAATACTGTTTTTTGCTGATGTAACCGCCTCATCGCCCATAACTGGCCATGCACTCGACACTCCCTCGTGCAGCAAAAACAAGCTACTAGCCAACGATGAATTTAAACCTTGCTCACCTAGCAGTTTTTTTACGTCATTTTTATGTGTTTGCACCGCAAGGCTAATAGCTTCATCTTCAGGAAACGCCGACAACGCATTAATAGATAAACAGCCATTAGGCGCAAATTGCACCATCCACGCTTTTAGTTGATCAAACATGTGCAAAACCGCCTCAACTCCCGGAGCAGGTGCATCTTTAAGTAAAAAATTAATATAGCGATTATGGCGGTACTCAAGCGCAGCAATGATCATTGCCTGCTTTGACGGGTAATATTTATAAAGGGTGCGCAAACTAACGCCACTGAGTTTTTGCAGCTTAGCCACACTAGGCTCAGCAAAACCATGTTGACTAAAGGCCACCTCAAGCGCAGCAGCTATATCTTGTTTTAGCAAAGTGTTTAACCCATGTAGAATGAATGCTCTACCCAATATGGTAGAGCATTCATTCTACATATCAACCAATACAGATTTATACAAAATAATAACTTTGACACCCATCTTAAAATTAACAAACGAGGTAAGCCCTCGAGTTCAAAATATATGAGGATATTTATAGATATGGCATCCCTTTAATCTTTCTTAGTCATAATAAAGCCATAACCATAACACCCACTCTAATTATTTATAAATTAAAAGTGTAGTAAGAAATATTTGGTTGGATTTATATGTTGATTTGAGATGTTGAGTGGTAATGGAGATGTTTAAGTTTATATACTTAAGCTTTTTGTCATAATCTTATGGCTGTTTAGAAACTTCAGGCACAATAAAAGCTCAGCAAAGCTAAATGACATACTATTTATTTAACGGTTTTATTAGGCTAATAATTTTTTACTGTTTGAATAGCTAGGCCTCCGCTTAATAGCTTGATGTTTACAATAGCTATCTAATGAGCTTACACGCCCCACGGCTCCATGAAAAACATTGCCAAATTCGGTTGTAAGTTTTAACCAGTTCTCTGGCGCTATATTCAAACGTATCAATAATTCAGGTGTTGAATGCGTAATAAAGCCTATTTTATCAGCGCGAATGCATCGACCTGTTAATTCAACTAACTCTAAATACGTTTTTAATTCGAATGGTAAACCTTTTGGCATGTATTTTTTAGGCTTTCCTGCAAAGCGTAATAACTGTTTTGGCTGCTTAACTTTTAACGCCTGGTTGCTTTTAAGTGCAATTGATTTTATGCGTTGTTTTACGCTCGTAAAGTGCGAATCCTCAGGTGTTTCAGCCGCTTTGGCGCGTATTGGATTTAAATCTACATATGCCATGCACGCCAACAAAGCAGCTTCATCTAGTAACGCTTGAGATTTAAATCGCCCTTCCCAAAATCGCCCAGTGCAGCCATCTTCTTTGTTAGCTCGCCTTGCAATATTTTCGTTCAATGCTCGCATAAACCAGCTAATACTACTTAACCGTTCTCGATACTGCTTTATGCTCTCATTTAAAAACCAATGTTCCGTAGCCGATAACTTCTCACCGCGTATAAATTTATGCGTGATAGCGGTGCCTTTAAAAAGCTTGTGCCAACGAATTGCTATTGCTTTGTCGTTTAACCTATTAGCTTTTTTATCATCTACATACAACACAATATGTGTATGATTACTCATAACTGCGTATGCAGAAACATCTATACAAAATACCTTTGCAAGGCTGATAAGCTTATCCTCTACCCACCCTCTTCTATGCGCGTAATTTTGTCCTGTAAAAGGGTCTTCACCACACAAATATGCCCGGCGAACACAGCGTGAAATACAGTGATAATATTTTGTATCTGCCAAACTTATTTGGCGCTTACGAGCAATAGCCATAACACAACCCTGTTTATTATTTAAGCTAAAGCGTAGTCCGAGCTTGTGTTTTATACAACTATTATAATGGGTGTCATTATCATTTGTGTTTTGATGGGTGTCATCATTATTTTAATAATTCTTTTCATACTTATTTACTAGAAAGTGGAGTTTTCAAAGGAATGTGGTGGTTTATTCCCAATAAAGCATTAACTTGTTATTTACAAGCAATGCTATAGTTAGTTATATCGTTTTAGGTGTTGATTCAGTAAAAAATAAATGACGAACAATATAATAATAAAAATCAATATGGTGTGGTTTCGCTTTTTTGTGCTCCTGTTATTTTTACTACCAAGTAGTGCTACATTTGCCAATAGCTCTTCACTAACTTCATCTGATATAAAATCAATCCAAAGCCTGCTTAGTGATATTAAAGCCAACAAGCTAGATTACCTTTTACACCAAAAACAACTAACCCGCGCTTATAACGTCACTAAACATATAAAGCATAAACAGTTGCACTTTGAAGCGGCTGCCTTATATTCAGAGCTACTTTTTCGACAAGAACAATACACCGCGCTAAGTACCCATTTGCTAATGTATTTAAAGAGTACTGAGCTTGTAACATATAAAAACAGCCACCTACTATTTTTAGAGGCTCAGCTTAAGCTTTTCGCAATTAACAAAGAGTTAAGTAATGCGCAATCGCTTGCTAATCAACTGCAAACGCAGGTAAAACAGCTTTCTCCTAACGAAAAAATCATTGTTTTTCGGGCTATAGCCTATTACTACACCGAAACCGACGAACTTAAAAAAACGCTAAGTGCGGCGTTAACAGGTTTAGAGCTTGCTATAAAAGAAGAAGACATAGCCTCGCAGGGCTACTTTTTTAGAAAAATTGCCGACGCTTACAACTACCTCTACAAAGATGATAAAGAAAAAGCCATTTATTATGCTCAAAAAGCGGTAGATGCTTACGAGCAAACAAGCGACGGCCTATTTACTGCTAAAGCTTATTGGAGTTTAGGGAACGTATTACTTGAGGTCGGTCAGCCTAAAAACGCGCTTGTATACTTAAATAAAGCGCTGGCTTATTTTAGCAAAGTTAATATGAAAAAAGGTTTAGCCTTCGCTCAATATTCTATTGCAAATATTCAATACCTGCAGGGTAATTACGATACAGCTTTAATGCTTGCAAACAAAAATATTGCACTTGCAAGCTCTGCCGGCATTAACGACATGCATTTAGCATCAATGATTTTATTATCAGACATCTACACAAAGCAAAATTTATTAAATAAAGCCAACCAAGTAAACGACGAAGTATTTTTAAACCTAGATAAATTTAGCCGCAGCATTTATAAGGCTGATTTTTTAAGCAAACGCTATAAATTAAAGCGCCAGCTTAACTTCACCGAAGATGCATTTAAAGCAATCGAAGATGAGCTTGCTTATACAATAAAACACTACGAAGCCACCAGCGAAACCAATATAAAAACCTTGCAGGTTAAATTTGAAGTAAAAGAAAAAGAAGACAAAATTTTACAGCTAGAATACGAAAAAGACATAAACAAACTGCAGGCAACAGAAGAACACCAGCAAAAAATAATTTGGCGCTTAAGTGCCTCAATTGCCTTTATTTTGGTCATCGTGTCGCTATTTTTATTTTACCGCCAAATGCGCCAACGTAAAAAATACCATGCTATAGCATTAACCGACTACCTAACTAACAGCTTAAATCGGCGTGGCATTTTGCAAAAAGCAAATGAGTGTTTATCCCAGCAGAGCCTAGCAATAGCTATTGTCGATTTAGATTACTTTAAAGCTATTAACGACAAATTTGGCCACGATATAGGAGATTTAGTACTTATAAAATTTGCTCAAGCAGCAAAAGACACACTAAGTACTAACGATAAGTTTGGGCGCTATGGCGGCGAAGAGTGGCTATTTGTTTTAAAAACACAAAACCGGGATAAAATAAGCAGCTTTTTTGAAAATCTTGAAAATAAGTTAGCGCAGTACTGTAGTCATATTGAGGCATTGCCAAGTAAAACACACGTTACCTTTAGTGCTGGCGTGGCAATAAGTCATGCTAAAAGCGACTCACTCAGCGAGCTAATTAAACGTGCAGACCAACAACTCTATAAAGCAAAAGAAAATGGCAGAAACCAAATAGCAATCGCGTAAATATACGTTATTAGTCACCTTCAATAATCATTTTTTTTATTTTTATCGCTTTTTCAAAGTGATCTAACTTATGGATGTGTATCCACCACGTAGCGGCTTGCATCAGCAGCTCTGGATTGTCGTTTTTATTTGCAAAAAAAGCGTAAAAAGAAAGGCCTACGTTTTCGCCTTTGGCTGCTATTTTTTTATCGCA
>Ga0208063_1000403_pt1 | contig 14249 bp, 12 predicted proteins | sample DeeseametaMP0203_FD_184219 | JGI IMG/M metagenome (GOLD analysis project Ga0208063, IMG submission 184219) | Marine microbial communities from the Deep Atlantic Ocean - MP0203 (SPAdes) | ecosystem: Environmental > Aquatic > Marine > Oceanic | place: South of Cape Verde, Atlantic Ocean... | reverse complement strand
GATTGGTGGCAGTCACACTACCGGTGGTTTCAAACTGCGTGGCAGCGGGCAGCAGGTAGACGCCGTCGGTGCGGTCGTGCATGACGGACGCGACAGTGGGATAAGGGTCGACGATGACCATCATCTCCAGTTTCTGCATCGCCTTTTGCATTTCAACGCCGCGGGTTTGCGAGTTGACCGCGTGGCCCCAGTAGAACATCGCTTTCAGCGCGGTGCGCTGGGAGATGTTTTCGTCCTCTTCCAGCACGCCATCTACCCAACGGGAGACGGTAATACCGCTGGAGTACATGGGCTTGCCGTCGGCGTACTCGGTGTCGTCGAAGCGGCCTTTCAGCCACTCGTAGTCTACGTCCCACACATTGGCCCAGTGCTGCCAAGCGCCTTCTGCTAAGCCGTAGTAGCCCGGCAGTGAATCAGACCCCAGGCCCAAATCGGTGGCACCCTGTACGTTGTCGTGACCACGCAGGATGTTGGCACCGCCGCCAGACTTGCCGATGTTGCCCAGTGCCAGCTCCAGGATGCAGTAGGCGCGGGTGTTGTTGTTGCCGGTGGTGTGCTGAGTACCGCCCATACACCACACCACGCAGCCAGGACGATTGTCGGCCAGACGCTTGGCCACGTCGAACATCTCTGCTTCGGGCACGCCGGTAATGTCTTCGACGACGCTGGGTGGGAACTGGGCGACTTCGGCCCGCACGTCGTCCATGCCGTACACGCGCTGGTTGATGTACTCGCTATCTTCCCAGCCGTTTTCGAAGATGTGCCACAGCAAGCCCCAGATGTAGGCCACGTCAGAACCGGGGCGAATGCGCACGTACTTGTTGGCTTTAGCAGCGGTGCGGGTAAAGCGCGGGTCCGCGACGATGATGTCGCAGTTGTTGCGCTCCTTGGCGATCAAAATGTGCTGCATGGCCACCGGGTGGGCTTCACTGGGGTTGGAGCCAATGAAGAGCATCGATTTGCTGTTATGCATATCGTTGAGCGAGTTGGTCATCGCTCCGTAACCCCAGGTATTCGCAACGCCCGCCACAGTGGTGGAGTGGCAAATACGCGCCTGGTGGTCGGTGTTGTTGGTGCCCCACATGGAGGCGAGCTTGCGCATCAGGTACGCCTGCTCGTTACTGAACTTGGCCGACCCCAGCCAGTAAACGCTGTCGGGGCCGTGGGCGTCGCGCAGTTCCAGCAGCTTGTCGCCAATCTCATTGACGGCGTCGTCCCAGCTCAGGCGCTGCCATTCACCGGCGACCAGTTTCATCGGGTACTTCAGGCGGCGAGTGGAGTGGCCGTGCTGGCGGAGCGACGCACCTTTGGCACAGTGAGCGCCACGGTTGATCGGGTGGTCGAAGGCGGGCTCTTGCTTGGTCCAGATGCCCTCTTGAACCTCGGCATACACACCGCAGCCCACCGAGCAGTGGGAGCAGATGGTGCGCTTCGTTTCTACCGGGGAGTCGAGCACCGGCGTTTTATCAGCCGCTTCAGTGCGCTGCATCATCGGCGCGCCCATAAAGCCTGCCGCAGCCACCCCACCGGTGGCTACACCCGTGCGCTTTAGGAACTGACGACGGGAAATACCCAACCCAGTGGTAGCGGGGGTGTTCGTTTTGCGAGTTAGACGCATGGCAAATCTCCTGGCAGTTCGCCGTCAGTCACGCAGCGAGGCGTAATAAGCACGAATATGGTCGGTCTCGCGGTAGTTCACCGCCTGCTTGTCGCGCTCAACCGGACTTTTATCATCTGCCTGTGCCAGCGTGACGTGGCCTACCGCAACGGCTGCGCCCGCAGCGGCGGTGCCTAAACCAACGGTTTTCATAAACCGGCGGCGCTCAGGGTTATGTGACTGGTGCATGGGGTTCTCCTCTTTCATGCCCTTTTTTATGCGTGGCCCGTAGGCCCTGTTGTTCGCTTACCGCTGCGCACGGTCACGTCACGGTGTGGCTTTGCGCGCTGCACCGGCATCATAGGAAGCAGGCTCCACTATGCGCACCGGTTGATAGGCCGCTTGATCGCTCAAACGTGCCTGTTCGCTCTCCATAAAAGCACTACCCAACTGCCCCAGTGCTGAATAGAAAGCGGTGTCTACTTTTGCAAGGTCATCCCAACAGCGGCTAGCCCAGGGGGTAAGGTGCTGTTGGAAAAAGGTGAACTGTTCACTACTTTGCGCGGCGATGAGCATGGCCATCACTTCGCACATCGCCGCCAGGTGGTCTTCTGGGTCCCGGGTATGCTCGCTGCGCTCAAAGCCTAGCGCCCGGAGATCTTGGCGCAGCGCGACCAGCGCGGCTTCCATCAGCTCGCCGTTGCGGTACCAGGATGCATAGGGCACAACGTCGCCTTGAATGACGCCTACTAAGTGGCGGAAATGCGCACGCTTCAGGCTGTCCACATCGCTTTGGCCTGCCGCTTCTGACAACGCGGCCCAGCATTCAGCAATGCGGCTGCCATCTTGCTCAATATCGAGACTTTCCAACCACGCCAGTAGCTCGCTGTCGGGGGCCTGACGCAGCAGGCTAGCGAACAGCTGGTAGATATCCATTCGCAGCGCATCGGTTTCACTTAGCGTCGGCATTGCATCGCTCATTGCTTTACACCTTTAGTTGCGCTTCAGGGTCACGAGCCATGGTTTTCCACACGTCTTTCACCCGACAGTCTTCACACATTTCTAAGCGCGTCATGGCATCACCGGCAAAGTAAGGGTGGTTGGCCAGCTTGGCTTTAATGGTGGCAACGGTGCTGGCGGTGGCAAACGGCTTACCGCAGCTAATACATTCGAAAGCCGCCTCTTCGTGGCAAATATGCCGCGTTTCGCGCGCAGGTGCCGCGAGGAAGCCTGGCTCCAGCGTGATGGCGTCTTCAGGGCAGGCCTGTTCGCAGAGCCCGCACTGTACACAATCGGCTTCCAGGAAGCTAAGCGCGGGGGTATTACCGCCGGATTTAAGCGCAGGCGTTGGGCAATTGCTGACACAGGCGTGGCACAGCGTACAGGCCGCGCTATCGACATTAATGCCGCCGTAAGCCGCCCCTTGAGGCATGGCGTGACGCTCACCGCTGGGAGCCCCCAGTTCAGCCAACCGCGCCAGCACAACGTTCAGGCGAGCACGCTTATTAGGCTCATTAAAGCTCAATGGCGACTCGGTGAGCGGTGTTAAGCTGGGCAGCGCATCTCGCTCGCCCTCGGCACCTACCGGCAGTAGCTTAATACGCGCGGCGTCGTGGCCTAGCGCAGTCAGCAAACTATGAGCCTGAGTGATTTGATGCTCTAAAAATGCGCTGAGCCGATTCGGCATGTCGTCGTGAAGCTGAATGCGCACTTCAGAAGCGCCGCTGGCGAGCGCCGTCAGCCACTGGTCGTGGCCCGCCGCGCCCAGCTCTTCCAAGGGGGCATCAATGATGTGACCCGGCGTGGTAATGCCTGCAACACGCTCAGCTTCCAGCGAGTCATGGGTAATAAAGCGCAGCACCGGCACCTCGCCACCGGCTTCCCGATAGGCGGTTAGCCAGTTGGCCAGAGTATCCTGCTGACGGCGGGTTTCCGGCAGGCGAAACTCGATGGCACCCGTAGGGCACGCACTGGTGCAACTGCCTACGCCTTGGCAAAGGAAAGGATCAATCTCAATGCGCGACTCAATGCGGCCTTGGATGCTAGAAATCGCATCCGCCGGGCAGACGTCGAGGCAGCGGGTGCAACCGACGTTACCACTGGAAGAGTGGGCACAAAGATCGGTATTGACCTGGAAATAGCGCGGTTTATCGAACTCACCGACCAGCTCCGTCACGCTCTCTAACACGTCGGCACGCTCAGCTTCCTGGCGCTCCCACGCGAGGCGCAGGTAGCCCGGCGGGGGCAGTTCCCAAGAAGCGACGTTAAGTGCTCCCTCCGAAAGGTCCAGCACTACGTCAAACACGTCCCGCTCAATCAGCGCTTGGGCAAGATTGAGAGAGTCACCATCGTCTTGGCTCAGAGTGGCACGAAAACCACCCAAATGACCCGCGATGTTAAGCTGTGACTGTTGATGCGCACTCAGCACTTGAGCGATCAGCGGCTCGCTGGCGACGGGAAGATCAACGGCCTCATCTGTGGTCAGCATCGTGAGGGACGCTAATCCTCGCCCCTGAAGCACTCGTGCCGCTTGAGTCACTGACGGCGCACTACCGAGCAACAGCACATGACCGCGGCTGTGGTAGGTCACGTTGGCAGGCGTTAAATTCACCGGCCATGAGATACGCCGACGCACCGCTTCACGAGCGGCGACGTTGCGCTGGTCGTCAATCGACGCCAGTTGGATTCGTTGGTTCATGCATTCTCACGGTCAAGAGGTCGTTTTTGTTATAATTAGAGATTAGATTTTGTCATCTCACCACGGATGACTTTCGGCGTTATAACGACATAGCTTCTTGTATCAGCGTATGGCGAAAACAGCTTTTTTGCCACTTCCTTTGGTCGCACCGCTGTCAACGAAAGCCCACCATACTTACCATAACCCACTGATTCAAAAAGCTAACTTTCTTTTTTTCGCTCTCCTGGAGCGTGATCAGGATAATCAGACTGGTCGTCTGGCGAGGCACTTTGTACAAAACTGTCATCACTTGTGCAAGCGCTCACCTGCTCAGGCGGGCTCTCAGCCGCTACTTTTTCGCTGTGTTCAGCGTCTTTTTGTGCCGAATCTTCCAGCTTCTCTAAGGTCTCTTCCGCCTTATTGGCCCAACGCCGCAGCTTGCCCGCTAGCTCGCTGGCCATGGGCTTTAACTGTTGAGTGAAGTCGGCGTCGTAATCATCCAAACCATCGCGCACATTGTAGTTACCGGTGGCCCAGAGCCTACGCAGGGCACGGCGGCGCAGCGCAGCACTGACGCCAGGCACCATAAAGGCGCTGAAGTCGCTGCCTGCAGGCAAGGTGTCTGGGTCGGGCAACGTGTGGTCCAGGCTGCCCGGCAGGGGCGGAGCTGCGGCCTCTTGCTCGTCTACCGCTGAGGAGGAGGCATCTATGCCGTCAGACTCAGGCGCGTGCGTCTCCACTTCCAACTGAGGCTCTATCGGCTCCACCGGCTGACTGTCATCACTCTCATGTTCAATGCCGCGCTTTTTACGCGACCAGCGCTCCAAACGGCTCACTGTGGCTGCTCCTTGGTCGGGATCTCTTTGCCACGCCCGGCCCCTTTGCGTTTTTTCTTGCGGGTTTCCATCGGCGCTTCACCGTGGCGCGCGAGATAGTGCTCTATCCACACCTGAATCGCCATCGGCATCGCAGCTTCTAATACTTGCTGCTCGCCATCCAGCCAGCCTGCGGCCACATCCTGGCTGGCGGTGATCGCATCGGGCTTCGGGGTTTGCCCGGTGAACCCGGCACGCACGAACAGGCGCGGCGTCGGCGCGGTGAGGTTAAATCGATAGGCGGCTCGCTCGGTCATATAGAGCTGCAGGTTGAGTACGCACTCCCCTTGGTCCCCCGGCACCAGCTCGGCAATGCGCCACTGGGTCAGCGTGAAACTGCGCACCTGCTTGGGCTCGGCGACTAAGGTAACGCTTAATGCGCGTAAACTATCACTCATGGGTTTCACCACCTTAGACCTTGAACGGGTAGACAAGTAAGCCTTTTGAGCGCCATCATCGTCAACTCAGACTATTTTACTCAACTATTATGATCTTGTGCGCCGTGTTTGCGTCAGCCACACAGCGTTTTGGTATCAGTGAGGATTGCGGATGCCCGCCCTTCAGTTAAGCCGAGCCCGCTTACCGGCCACGACCACCATTGATGTCATGGATGCCTACGGCGACACTCGCCCCCAGGCCATTGCCGCCGAGCGTGCGCTTACGGTGTATCTTAACAAGCGTGAAATTGTCACCCTGATGACGCTAGGCGATGACCCCGAGGCACTAGTGGTAGGCTACCTGCGCAACCAGGGGCTATTAAGAAGCGCCGAGGACTTAACCGCGGTTCAAGTCGATTGGGAAGTAGAGGCTGCGGTGATCGTTACCCGCCACCTGCCGGATGACTTGGAAGCGCGCCTTAGCACGCGCACTGTCACAACGGGCTGCGGTCAGGGCACTGTGTTTGGTAAACTGTTGGAGCAAACTTCTCTCACAGCGCTGCCTGAGACACCGCTGGCCCAATCGACGCTCTATCAACTGTTGACCAATTTGAACACCTATAACGACACCTACCGCAGCGCGGGCGCGGTACACGGCTGCGCGCTGTGCCACCAAGCTCAGGTGATGGATTTCGTCGAAGACGTGGGCCGCCACAACGCCGTGGACACACTGGCGGGTCGCCAGTGGCTTAACCAAGCCGATAGCCGTAGCGCCGATATTTTTTACACCACCGGCCGTTTAACGTCTGAAATGGTGCTGAAAGTCGCGCAAATGGGCATTAGCGTACTGGTATCGCGTTCAGGCGTGACACAGAAAGGCGTAGAGCTGGCCGAGCGTTTCGGCGTAATGCTGATTGCCCGTGCGAAGGGGAAAGGCTTCCAAGCTATTAACGCCGCTGGCCGCTTGACGCTGGACGCGATTCCCCCCAAGCCGCCGAGCGCGCGCTCGTCCAAGGAGGCAGGCATATGATCGCCAAGCACGAACTGACTGGCATGATCCTCGCGGGCGGAGAAGGCCGTCGCATGGGTGGCCGTGATAAGGGCCTAGAGCCATTTGCCGGACTGCCGCTGGTGGCACACACCGTCAAGCGTTTCGAAGGCCAGGTACATGAGCTGGTGATTAACGCCAACCGTAATAGCGATGCGTATGCGCTGTTTGCCGACCGTGTGATTGAAGATGCCGAAGGCGGCTTTAAAGGCCCGCTGATGGGTATTTACAGCGGCCTGCGTGCGGCTCAAACTCCGTGGCTGCTGGTCGCACCCTGCGACTCCCCTGCGCTGCCCCACGATTTGGTGGCGCGCATGGTCGCAGGTATTACTCACGAGGGTGTCGAGCACGATATCGCCGTGGCGTTTGATGGCGAGCGCCTGCACCCCGTCGTCGCGCTGCTACGTACGTCGCTGGCTGACGACTTAGCGGCCACCCTGGCCGAAGGCGAGCGTAAAATCGATCGCTGGTACGCGCGCCACGCATGGTGCCGGGTGGATATGTCTGACTGCCCTGAAGCGTTCGCCAACCTCAATACTGAAGAGGAGAAAGCCCGCTTGGAGCTGGCACTGACAACGCCTTCCCAGGAGACGCCATGAGCCTGTCGTGTTTTGAACTGGGCGAGCAGATGCTCAGCGTCGATGCCGCCCGCGATGCGCTGATGACGCTGGTTGAGAAATCGGTAGCGGTAGAACAGGTGGCACTAGGCAGCGCCTACGGACGCAGGCTGGCGACTGATATCACTGCGCCTATTAACGTGCCACAGAATACCAATGCGGCGATGGATGGCGTTGCCTTATCCTGGCCAAAGCAGCCGCCCTTTCAAACCCAATGGCCTGTTGCGGGCGATGCCTTCGCCGGGCAAGCGTTTGAGGGTGAGGTGCCCTCTGGCCAGTGCGTACGCATCACCACCGGCGCGCCGCTGCCCAGCGGCACCGATACGGTGATTATGCGTGAGCAGCTCATTGAGGGTGACGACAGTGTCACCATCGATGCGCCAGAGCGGGTTAGCTTTGGGCAGCACGTCCGCCAAGCCGGGGAAGATATTGCCAAAGGGGCCGTTGCATTGACGGCGGGCACACGGCTGGATGCTGCCAGCATGGGGCTGGTGGCCTCGTTAGGCTATGCCGAGGTCGACGTATACCAGCGCCCTAAGGTCGCGATTTTTTCTACCGGCAACGAAGTCACGCCACCGGGAGAGCCGCTCCCCAGCGCCGGGATCTACGACACCAACCGCTTTACCCTGATCGGCATGCTTAGCGAGCAAGGAGCCGAGGTGGTGGATTTAGGTATTCTGCCCGACGACCCGCGCGCCATTGAGCAAGCGCTTGCGGAAGCAGCAGCGCAGTGTGACCTTGTGATTACCAGCGGCGGCGTATCCGTGGGCCACGCGGACTATACCCGCGCTGCGCTGGAAAAGCTCGGACGGCTGGCCTTTTGGCGGGTGGCACTACGTCCTGGCCGCCCGATGGCCTGCGGCCAACTGAGCGACTCCCGCACACCGTTTGTGGGGCTACCCGGTAATCCGGTGGCGGTGATGGTTACTTTCAGCCAGTTTGTGGTGCCGCTTTTGCAACGGCTGCAGGGGCAGCTGCCTTTTCCGCCCTTACGACTCACAGCGATTGCCCAAACACCGCTAAAAAGCCGCCTGAAGCGCACCGACTTTCTGCGTGGCATTTATACTTGTGATGAGCAGGGCGTGCTACATGTGCGCAGCACAGGTGCCCAGGGTTCGGGTATTTTGACTTCCATGGTGATGGCCAACTGCTTAATTGAACTTGGCGATGACCAAGCAGACGCTCAACCAGGCGAGGCGGTCTGCATTCAACCCATAACGAGCTGGCAATGACCGAACAACTGATTGACGATTTTGGCCGCCGGGTACGCTACGTGCGCATCTCCGTGACGGACCGCTGCGACTTCCGCTGCGTGTACTGCATGAGCGAGGAGATGACATTTCTTCCCCGTGCGCAGGTGCTCACGCTGGAAGAGCTCGCCATGGTGGCGCGCGCCTTCACCGAGCTTGGCGTCGAGAAGATCCGCCTGACCGGCGGCGAACCGCTAGTGCGCAAAGGGATTGAGCAACTGGTGGACGAGATTGGCGCCCTACCGGGGCTGGACGATTTCACCATGACCACCAACGGCGCCAGCCTGCGCAAGCACGCCAAGCGGCTGTATGACGGCGGCCTGCGTAGGCTCAATATCAGCCTGGACTCCCTCAACCCCGAGCGCTTTAAGCAGCTGACGCGCACCGGCGACTTAGCCAAGGTGATCGACGGTATCCACGCCGCCAAAGAAGCGGGCTTCAAGCGCATCAAGCTGAATGCGGTGATCTTGAAAGGGCGTAACGAAGACGAAGTGCTCGACTTGGTCACCTTTGCCCGCCAGGAGGGCCTCGATATCAGCTTTATCGAGGAGATGCCCCTGGGCGATGTGTCCGACCACTCCCGGGCAGAGACCTTCTACTCCAGCGACGACGTTCAGGCATTGATCGAAACACGCTACCCGCTGACGCCCACGACGGAGAGCACACCAGGGCCGTCGCGCTACTTCAAAATGGCCGATAGCGACAGTCGGGTGGGCTTTATCTCGCCCCACAGCCACAACTTCTGCGATAGTTGCAACCGCGTACGGGTCACCGTGGAAGGCCGCCTGCTGCTCTGCCTGGGTAATGAGCACTCGGTGGACCTGCGCGCCGTATTGCGCCGCCATCCTGGCGATATGCAGGCGCTCAAAACCGCCATTATTAACGCCCTACCGCTTAAGCCCGAACGCCACCACTTCACCACCGATGGCGACGTGCAGGTGGTGCGCTTTATGAACATGACCGGAGGTTAACCGTTGGCAGCCGCTTCACGCGTTCCCGTTCACATCGTCACCGGCTTTTTAGGTAGCGGCAAAACCACGCTTATCCACAGCCTGATCGAGCAAAAGCCTGTGGATGAGAAGTGGGCGATTTTGGTCAACGAATTTGGTCAGATCGGCATTGATCAAGCGATGTTTGATGCCCGCGATGATGTGGTGGTAAAAGGCTTGCCCGGCGGCTGCCTATGCTGCCAGCTGGCGTTTGTGCTTCAGGCGGCGCTGGTTAATTTATTGGCGCGCAGCAAGCCCGATCGGGTGATTATCGAGCCATCGGGCCTTGGCCATCCGGCGGGGTTATTAGATTTACTGCGCGGCGAGGCGTTTCAAGACGTGGTGACGGTGCAGGATATCATCGCCACGCTTGACCCACGCCGATTGGATGAAGCCCGCGTGCGCGAGCACGACACGTTTCAGGACCAGCTCCACATGGCCGATGCCATCGCCATCACCATGGGCGAGCAGGCAAGCAGCGCCCAGCATCAACAAGCGCAGCAGTTTATCGGCACGCTATGGCCGGCCCGTAAATGGGTGTACACCGTTGAGGAAGGGGTACTGCCGGTGTCGCTCATCTTGGACAGCGGCCAGGCGCGCCAACAAGATCAGCCTGCGATGCCTGCCGAGCATCAGGCTCTGGCAGCCAGCCCTAGCCTAGAGGGGGCTTTTTTCGATTTTCCGCCCCCTCCTGGCCAGCCCCAACAGCAAACCGCCACTGCCCTGGGTTACACCAGTACGGGCCTGCGCTGGCACCCTACCGAGCGATTCGACCTCGACCATCTCGCCCATTGTATTGGCGAGCTGCCCGCGACGGCGCGGGTAAAGGGAGTGTTCCACACCACCGACGGCTGGAAACGGTTCAACCGCGCAGACGGCGCGCTCAGCGTTGCCAGCAGCGCTTGGCGGCAAGACTCGCGGCTTGAGGTGATTACCCCCGAGAGCTTTGAGCACGCCGCGCTGATCGCGGCGTTACTCATCAAGCTGCATGCCTCAAGCGTAGGACTGAGCTAGCACGGCTGCTTCAATGTCATTAACGGACACCGGCCGTCCGAACAGATAGCCCTGAAAGGCGTGACAGCCATGGGCCATCAGCCACGCCTGCTGCGCTTCCACTTCTACCCCCTCGGCAATCACATCCAGGCTTAAGCTCTTCGCCAGGGCAATGGTACTTTCCACAATCGCCGCGTTTGCTTTGCTCTCTAGCACTTGCTGCACAAAGGATTGGTCAATTTTCAGCTGGTCCAACGGCAGTTGGGCCAAGTAAGCCAGCGACGAGTAGCCGGTGCCGAAGTCGTCCAGCGAGAAACGAACGCCCAAGGCTTTTAGACTGAGCATTTTATCGCGTGCATCGTCACGCGCCTCTACAAACAGCGTTTCAGTGACTTCTAATTTCAGCTGCTCTAGCGGCGCTTGAGTACGCTGAAATACCTGCTCGACCCGCTGTAGAAAGTTGTTCTCGCGGAATTGTAATGGGCTGATGTTCACCGAAATCGTGAGCCTATCCAGCAGCGGCGAACCTGCCCACTGGGCTAACTGCTGGCAAGCCTCTTCCAGCACCCACTCCCCGACATCATTAATCAGCCCTGTGCTCTCTAGCAGCGGTATAAACTCGCCCGGCGAGACTAACCCACGCTCAGGGTGCTGCCAGCGCAGTAGGGCTTCAACGCCTATTAATCTACCCCGACGATCAACCTGAGGTTGGTAATGCAGCCGCCATTGCTGATGCTCAAGCGCTTGGCGAAGCTCCGACTCTAGTTTTACCTTAGCTAGCAGTTTTGCCTGCATGGAAGGGTCAAAAAAGCGCACTGCTCGTCGGCCGCTGGCTTTCGCTTGAGAAAGTGCCATATCTCCCTGTTGAAGATAGTCGTCTGCGCTGCGCTGGCTATCTGCGATGATCGTAATACCTACGCTAGCGGTGACTAACGCACTCTCTTCCCCCACGCTGATCGGCTCATCCAGCGCCGCCAGCAGCTTATACGCGATATGTTCAGCCAGTTGCTGAGTTTGCCGTGGGCTACCATCAATCCCTTCAATCAGCACCGCAAACTCGTCGCTTCCCAACCTTGCCAAGGTGTCAGTATCTCGCAGCATTCGCCCAAAGCGCCGGGCAACACTTTGCAACAGCTGGTCGCCCGCATGGTGGCCTAGGGTATCGTTAACATGATTAAAGTTATCAATATCGATCAGGATTAACGCGCCGCAGCGCTGATGACGGTTAAGCTCTTTTAACGCTGTACCAATACGATCAATAAACAGTCGACGGTTAGCAAAGCCGGTTAACGGGTCATAAAAGGCAAGCTGGTGGATCTCCTGCTCGGCCGCTTTACGCTCACTAATATCGCTCATGGTCGCTACGTAGTGGGTCAATTCACCGCCGTGGCCATACACCGCGCTAATGGTCAGCCACTCAGGAAACAGCTCGCCATTTTTGCGCTGATTCCAGATCTCCCCTTCCCAGTTACCCGTTGCCATAACGCTACGCCACAGCCGACGATAAAACGCAGCGTTATGGTGGCCGGAACTAAACATACGCGGGTTTTTGCCAATCACCTCCTCATCGCTGTAACCGGTAATACGCTTAAAAGTATCATTAACCTTCAGAATATTGCCCCGCGCATCGGTCACCATAATGCCTAAATGCGCCTGGAATGCCGCAGCGGCGATTTGCAGTTCAACCTCGGCTTGCTTCGCGTCGGTAATATCGCGGGTCACAGAAAGCACTCCTTCAAAATATTTTGCTTTGCTTGCCAAGGGGCTAACAGCGGCATGAAAGTAACGTTGCTGTTGGCCTAGCATTAGCGGGTATTCAAACGTCGCCACCTGACGGGTTTGCTGAACTTGATGAAAGATGGCGTCAAAGGTGTTTGCCAACGCGGGGGGGAAACACCTGCTGATAGTGCAATCCTAGCGCTTGCTGGCTACCCAAGAGTAGCTTGTCCTTTACGATGGCATGGATAACAGTGGAAGATACACCACCGCGACTCTATGGGCGCAATGCCAGATAGTGACGCTTCGCTTTTTTGATGTATATCAATTTTTTGTTAAACGCAATGCAGCAACCCCCTCTTTTTTCCTGATCAAGAGACAGTTATGGCATCACTAGGCCAAATGAGCGACTACGAAATACGCCTGATCCGCATTTTTAAGACGGTCGTTGAGTGCGGCGGTTTTACCGCTGCGGAAACCACCTTGGGGATTAGTCGCTCGGCCATTAGCCAGCATATGAACGACCTGGAGGGGCGTCTGGGGTTTTCCCTATGTCAGCGAGGACGCGGCGGATTCAGCCTAACAGAAGAGGGGAAAGAGATTTATCAGGCAGGGCTAACGCTGCTTACGGCGCTGGAGACCTTTAAAAGCGACGTTAACGCGCTGCATCACACTATCAAAGGCGAATTGAATATCGGTATTACCGTTGACATCCTTCCCTCCCTCAGCTTGCGCTGCCGCCTTGCAGCGGAAAGGAAGGGGATTCCCAGGTCGTTACCTTCCTGGTTCCTGCTTCGATGTTCGTTGCCTTCAATGCCTTGGCACTGCTGGTCTTACACAAACTCCACAGGCGTACATTCCCGAGTGCCCCTCGGTATGATCTTTCAACCATCTGCACCGGCTAATAGCGCGGTGCCTGCTTGCAGAATGTTGCGGGCCGCATTCACGTCGCGGTCGATGCCCTGAGTACCGCAATCTGGGCAGTCCCAGGTGCGAACATTCAGCGGTAGTGATTCCAGCACAAAGCCGCAGCTATGGCAGCGTTTTGAGCTTGGGTACCAGCGATCAATCTGGACAAACTGCCTTCCCGCCCAGGCCGCCTTGTAGTCAAGCTGGCGCACTAACTCCCCCCAGCCAACATCACTGATGGCGTTAGAGAGATGGCGGTTTTTGACCATGTTCTTCACCTGCAAACTCTCCGCTGCAATCACTTGGTTCTCGTTAACGATCTGGCGGGTGAGTTTATGCAGGTGGTCACGGCGCGTGTCAGCGATCTTGGCGTGACAGCGAGCGACCTTTAACCGTGCCTTGGCTCGGTTGTTCGAGCCTTTTTGCTTACGGCTGAGGCGCCGCTGCGCCTTCGCTAGCTTTCGGGCATAGCGGGCAGTGTGGCGGGGATTATTCACCCGATGGCCGTCACTGGTCACGAACAGGTCTTTGATCCCCAGGTCGATACCGACCATCTTGAACGTAATTGGCAGCGCCTCAGTGTCTACCTTGCACAGACAGCTAATGAAGTAACGGCCTGCTGCATCCTTGGATACCGTCACTGTGCTCGGTGCCGCAGGCAGGTCGCGGCTCCAGCGGATGTTTAGCGGTTCACGGCACTTGGCGAGCGTGATCTGCCCGTCACGGTACGAAAATGCCGAACTGGCAAAGGTGGCTGACTGCCGGTGCTTCTTCGATTTAAAGCTGGGGTACCGCGCCCGCTTGGCAAAGAAATGCTTGAACGCACTTTGTTGATGGCGCAAGCATTGTTGCAGTGGCACCGAACTAACCTCGGCTAGAAAGGCGGTGTCCGGCTGCTTCTTTAACTGTGTTAGGAACGCGCTGGCATCGTTATAGCCGATCTTTTCCTGACGCTGATAAAACGCGTCGGTGCGATAGCGCAGCACCGCGTTCCAGACAAACCGCACGCACCCAAACGTCCGCGCCAGCAAGGCTGCTTGCTCAGGCGTGGGATAGAAGCGGTATTGGTAGGCGCGTTCGGCTTTCATGCTTTACACTTTAGACGAAATATTGTAAGGATGCAAAACACAAGGCGTCCTGGCGGACGCCGCGCTATCCATCCTCGCACTAAAAGTACGAGGTTTTCCGCGCTAACTGATAA
>Ga0208063_1000400_pt1 | contig 14284 bp, 9 predicted proteins | sample DeeseametaMP0203_FD_184219 | JGI IMG/M metagenome (GOLD analysis project Ga0208063, IMG submission 184219) | Marine microbial communities from the Deep Atlantic Ocean - MP0203 (SPAdes) | ecosystem: Environmental > Aquatic > Marine > Oceanic | place: South of Cape Verde, Atlantic Ocean | collected... | reverse complement strand
TGTAGTTAAAAAGGCAAAACATGCCGATAAATACCTCTTTACCGAGCAAACTTATCATCAGTTTCCTGATTACTACCAAAGCGACTTTAGCTTTACAGCGCCTAAAAAAGTTACCAACTTAAACCCACAAATGGCGGATTTTGTCTGGGGCGAAAAACCAGAGCTAATTAGCTACAAAGGCTTTGATGGCGAAGACCTACAAGGGGTATTAATTAAACCTGCAGGTTACAAAAAAGGCGATAAAGTGCCCGTTGTTGTGTATTTTTACCGCTATATGAGCCAGCGCATGTATGACTTTCCTAAAATGGAGCTAAATCATCGTCCTAACTTCCCTATGTTTACCTCAAATGGTTATGCAATCTTTTTACCTGATATTCGCTTTGAAATAGGCCACCCAGGTAAATCGTCAACGCAAACCATGATCAACGCCACGCAAAAGCTTATAGACCTAGGCATAGCCGACCCAGATAAAATAGGCCTACAAGGGCATTCATGGGCAGGTTATCAAAGTGCGTTTATGATCACCCAAACAGATATGTTTAAAGCGGTTGTATCGGGCGCGCCGGTATCAAACATGACTAGCGCCTACAGCGGCATACGTTTAAAGTCGGGCCTTGCGCGTCAATTTCAGTACGAAACAGGGCAAAGCCGCATAGGTAAAAATTTATTTGAAGCACCCGAGCTATACATCGAAAACTCACCAGTGTTTTTTGCCGATAAAGTAAATACCCCTATTTTAATTATGTTTGGGGATAAAGACGACGCAGTGCCTTGGCACGAAGGCGTGCAATATTACTTAGCCTTGCGCCGTGCGGGTAAAGACGCCACCTTTTTACAATACGAAGGTGAACCACATCATTTGAAAAAGTTTCCTAATCAGGTCGATTTTTCAGTGCGTATGATGCAGTACTTTGACCATTACTTAAAAGGCAAGCCAGCAGCTAAGTGGATGACAGAAGGTGAACCGTTCGTTGAAGAGTAAAACCCATTCGCCATAACACTTAGTTAAGAATTTGGTTTCAATACTAAAAAAGCCGATATTGTATAAATCAATATCGGCTTTTTGTTTTAAAGTTTCTATTATTAAGCTACAAACACAGCTCTCTAAATGGCAAAGTGGCTGCACCAATGGAGACCGGAAAGTTATTAATGTTTGAGACCACCAGCTTAGGCATTGGGCGTTTAGCACCGCGTCTAAATTGTGCGTAAACCTCAGTACGCGCTATTACTTTTTCGGCCAGCTCTTTAGGTATATGGCCGCCAATAATAATCGCTTCTGCATCTAATAGCGCCGAACAACAAGTTGCTACTAAATCAAACGAGTCTTGAACTTTAAATAGCCACTCTTCTACGCCTGGCCATTCGGGGTCAAAGTTATCGTGCAGGTCATAAATTGAATCAACTGCTACACCATTTTTTTTCAAAATGCGCTTTAGTAACTCTAAATTGGGGTGAGCGTATAACTTTGGCGGTAACATATCGCCAAGCTCGCCAGCATTACCGTAAGTACCACGCAATACATCGCCGTTATTTACGATTCCGCCACCAAATGCCGCCGAGACAAACATATACACAAAGTTTTTATACTCGCGGCCTATACCTGCAACCCCTTCGCCAGCGGCGGCGCCTGTGGCGTCATTCACCACCCACGTAGGGAGTTGAAAATGCTTAGAGACAATATCGATAATATCAACCTGCGACCACTCCTCTAGCATATGGTGGGTATTCATTTTACCGTCCATAGAACTAAAAAAGCCCGATATACCCACGCCCATACCCAGCACTTTTTCGCTTGCAATGTTATGCTCTGCGCTTATATCGTCCACTAGCTTTTGCGCACTTTTAAGTACGTTATTAATACTCATGTCTGACATAAGCTGCATATGGGTGTAAATAACTTTGCCGGTAAAATCCATGACTGCTACAGAAATAGCATCAAGCAAAATAGCTAAACCAAAGGTAAAGCCGTATTCGGGGTTAAGCGCAATACCAAACCCAGGCTTACCCTTTTTATTAGGGATAAGCGTATCGGTTTGCATTATTACGCCATGCTGAGTTAACGATTTAAGTAAACGCGAGACAGTTTGCTGCGGAATTCGGGTGGCGCTCACAATATGGCTTTGTGTTACGCATTGCTCCCAAAACACCACCTTAATAATATCACGTTCAATGTCTTGAAAAAGCTTACCGCCTTTTCCAAGCTCAAATCCTGAGCGTAATAAGTTACTGTTATTTAGCGAAAACATAGCTATTAACCCTAATAAAATTAGAGCACAAGGTTACGTTAAACCACTTTAAAGAACAAGTAGGCGAGCGCGCCTACTCAATCACTATCACTCTAAAATCGTTAACGTTAGTATTTGTTGGCCCAGTAATAATTAAATCATCAATGGCTTTAAAAAACTGATGGCTATTATGGCCTTCTAACTGAGCGTGTAAGTTTTCGCCAGCAGCAAGTGCGCGCGCAATCGTGCTGCTATCTATATACGCACCGGCAACGTCTTTACTGCCATCTACACCATCGGTATCACAGGCTATGGCATAAATACCCGCCTCGGCGTTAAGCGCCTCAGCCAATGCCATTAAGTACTCTTGATTAGGGCCACCATCGCCATAAACATCGGCTACCGTTACTGTAAGCTCACCGCCAGAGAACAACATAACGCGCTTACCTTGCGCTTTTTGCTCAAGGGCAATTTTAGCATGTGCGCGGGCAACCTCTTTTGCCTCACCTTGAATGTCGTACCCCAGTACTTGCGTATCCCAGCCTTGGTGCTGTGCTACATCAATAGCACTGTCAATCGCGTGCTGGGCATTAGCCACAATAAAGTGTTTGCCTTGAGTATCAGCCTCGCGTGGTTGCTCAGGCTTTAATAAATACGCTTCAATTTCGTTAATAACCGGCCAGTTGTACTTTTGTAAAATAGCCAGCGCATCGGCTTTAGTGCTGTTATCACTAATTGTGGGGCCTGATGCAATATCACTTGGCTTATCCACTACTACATCCGAAATAATCAGCGTGACATAATCCGACTTAGCCGCTTGCGCTAACTTGCCACCTTTAACAAGCGAGAGCTGTTTGCGCACAACGTTAATTTCATCAACACTTGCACCACTTTTAAGTAAAAACTGATTAAGCGCCTGCTTTTGCCCAAACGGTACATCATCTACCGGCAAACACATAAGCGACGAGCCGCCGCCTGATATAATAAACAAAATAGGAATATCGGCCGGGTTATTTTTTACAAGCGCCAATAACTCTTTACCTGCTGCTAAGCTGTTATCATCTGGCGTTGGGTGATTAGCACTAAGCACTTTAATCCGCCCAGTATCGCCGGCACTTTCGTAACCGTAACGTGTCACTACCGCACCAAAGCATTTATCACCATAAAAACGGTTAACCTCTGCAGCCATTTCGGCGGCGGCCTTACCGGCGCCCACCACGCATAAGCCATTACTGGCATCTATATTTCCCAAGTACTTGCTCATACACGCACTGGGTTTACAGGCATTTACCGCCGTGGTAAATAAATCGATTAAAAATGACTTTTTAGAATCCATGGGTTAACGCTCACGAAAAAATTGATGGAATAGCAAGGCAAATTAATACCATCACAACAAACATGCTAAGCAGCATAACGATATCTTTACCGGTTAAAATTGAGTTTGAGATAGTCTCAGCGTTTTGCGCTTTAGCAACCTCGTTTACTTCGCGTGGAATCGCAATGCTTGTCGTAAGGGTAATCACCGCAGTGGCCACAAAGCCAATAAAGTTCCACCAAAACCAAAATACGTCTGGCGCAAATACCGACACCAACAAGTTAATTAACACACCACTAATTAAGCCTATGTTTGCATGCAGCGCAGCACTGCGCTTACTAACTACGGCAATTAAAAATACCGCCAGTATTGGGCCATAAAATAACGAGCCTACTTTGTTAATGGCTTCAATAATAGTTGGCGCTATATCACCGGCATAAAGCGATAAAATTAACGTAATTGCACCCCAAATAAGCCCTAAGTATTTAGCCAATTTTAAGTAGGTTGGTTGGTCTAGCTCTTTATTTGAAATACGGCTGTAGTCTTCAATACTTACCGCCGAAAGCGAGTTAATAGCAGAGCTAAGTGATGACATAGCCGCAGATAAAATAGCCACCACTAATAAACCAATTAAGCCATGTGGTAAGTAATCTAAAATAAAGATTGGCATCATCCAATCTGGGTTATCGGCTGGAATTTTGGCTAAAAACTCAGGATTGCTCATAGCCAGTGTGCCTACAATTAAGCCCGACACACAATATAAAATAGTAATAGGAAAACGCACAACGCCGTTGGCTAAAATCATGTAGCGTAAGTTTTTAGGATCTTTTGCACTAAGTGCACGTTGCGCTTGTGTTTGGTCACACCCATAGTAAGAGGCGTAAAGCACCACACCACCAAAAATCATAGGTAAAAAGCCAAAACCATCGCCACTAAATCCAAACGAATCAAATTTTATGGCTTCTAATCGGCTCGAATCAACATTAGCAATAAAGGTATCAACCCCACCTAAGTGATAAAGTCCAAAGCCAATACAAGCAATAGTACCTAGTACAATGATGATCATTTGAATTGCATCACCATACACCACGGCTTTCATACCGCCTTGCAGTGAATATAACACCGTGATCACGCCGGTAAGCACAATGGCTTGCCATGCTTCTATGCCCATGGTGCCTTGGAGAATAAGCGATACCGCATAAATCATAATGCCGGTGGCAAATGCGCGGCTAAACTGAAACACCACACTAATAAGCACACGGGTAGAACGACCAAAGCGCATTTCTAAGTAATCATAAATACTTACAATGCCGCTTTTATAAAGCTTAGGTAAAATAGTCGCTAAAATTAAAATCATCGCCAGCGGCACACCTAACTCATACGAGAGCCATTGCATACCACCGCCTTCACGCAAACCAACAAATGCAGGAGCCGAAATAAAGCTAATAGCCGAAAGCTGAGTGGCCATTACCGACAAAGCTAAAGGTTTCCACCCTAAGCTTTTGCCTCCTAAAAAGTAATCACTTTTATTGGTTTGTTCGCGTAGCATAAACCCCATTACCAATAAGGCACCAAGGTAAAGAGCAACTATTGAAAAATCTAATATATTCATAATTATTTCGCGTATTCACATTAAGAAAACACAGCGCCTTCTCAAAAATAAAAAACTAAACAGCTATATGCTTACTTCTAAAACAGTCCCTAAAAACAAGCCTATCGCTAACTTAGCTGAAAAATGCATCACAATGCAAAAAGCCTATTAACCCCAAAACAGGTTAATAGGCGTAAAGCATTTATTTAAAAGTCGTATTTGACTCTAAATGTAACGCGTCGTGGGAGAATTGGACGGCCTACAAAGTAAGGATTGTCTGACGTTTGGCTATTACCTAAACGCGGCGAGCCTTCGGTAACACCATCAGAGTCAAACAAATTAAATACCCCTACGCTTAAACGTACGGTTTGCTCTGGGGCGATTTGCCAGTTATAACCCGCATCAAATCTAAACAAGTGGAATGAATCAAGCTCTACAGAGTTTGCATCGTTAGCAAAGTTTTTACCTGTAAAGTTATGATACAAAGCAGCATCCCAATTATCTGCGGTGTAGCTTATAGAAGAGTTAAATAATACTTTTGGTTTACGACGTAACTCGTTACCAATAATAGAAGGGTCTGAGTCAAACTCAGTAAATTCGTGGTCAGTGTAGGTCATGTTGGCATCAACCGCCCACTCATCGGTAATATCGTAGCGACCAGTAAGCTCCACACCCGTTGCTTTGGTTGATTGCATAACAGGCAGCTCTAATACGCCACCGTTGCCATCGTTAACAAAGTCTACGCTGCGTCTGTCTTTTAGGTCGGTTCTAAATAACGCGATGCTACCGCTAAAGTCGTTATCAAAAAACTTAATACCAAGCTCGCCTTGTTCAACAATTTCGGCTTCGTAGCTGGCAGGCTCACCTAAATCGTTAAACTGAATCCCTCTAATTTCTGGGAAGAAAAACCCGCGAGATGCATTCGCGTATACGTTTAAGTTATCGGTTAAGCGGTATAACGCTGCACCCGATACTGCAAATTCAGAGGTGTCTACTTCGCCGTAGGTCATTACACCACTGCCTGTAGTGTTTACCTGTAAATTAGGCGCAAGTGATGGATCATCAGAAATTTGTACAACTTGGCTGCCTTCACGGCTAATTTTGCCGTCAATTTCTTCATAACGTACACCAAAGTCGATAATCCAATCATCGCTTTCCATTTGGTCCGCTATATAAAGCGCACGGCGGGTAGCGCTAATTGTTTGGTTGGTGTAAGAAATACCTGGGCCACTAATACCATTTTGTGTGTACTGAACAACATCACCATCGGCATTGGTGTACGTTAAATCAACCAGTTCTGGGTTATTGTTAAATTCCCCCAAGTAGGTCGTAATAACGTTATCGTCATCGGCTTCACTGTGAGAGAAAAACGTACCTACGGTAATATCGTGGCTAAAATCGCCAACAAAAATACTTTTAACAATATTAAATTCGGCAGAAAAATCCTCTGCTGGGCGGTCTCTATCTAAAATACGATTAGCAAATAATAAGTCATCGCTTGCCAGTGCCTGCCCCGATGCAGTGTAAGTAAACGCTGCATCGCTTACATCACCTAAGCCACGGTTAGCTAAAAACTCTTCTTGGCTCTCAGGTACATTAATAATACCGTCGCCATCTAAAAATAAATTAAATTCGTGTTGGTACTTTGCGTATTTACTGCGCATGTTAATAGCAAAATCGTTAGCGAGCTCTTTTTCAAACACCACTGAAATAGAGCCACCTTTAGTTACCACACCATCACTAATTGGCGATTCATAACGACCATTGGCAGTATCGTAAGACAGGTTAGACACATTAGCAGTTTGTAATGACTCCACTTCGCGTCCATCGTTACCAGTTAAGCGTTCGCGGCTGTCGCCATCAAGCGGAATAGGCAGGTAAAACTGCGCTTGGTCGTCAATGTATTGGCCATACACAGTAAATGAGCCAGAGCCGTCATCAAATTCTTTACGAATATTACCGCGCAGCTGAGTGCCTTTAGTCTCAAGCCCTGTATCTAACGGACCCTCATCGTAACGGTAAAAGCCCGACAGCGCATAATAAAGGCCATCTTCGTTAAGCGGCCCGCTTGTGGCAAAATCTAAACGGGTACGGCCCTGATCAGAAAGCTCCATTTGCACAGTACTTTGCGGATCATCGCTGCCCGTTTTAGAAATATAGTTAATAATACCCGCTACAGAGCCTTGGCCAAATAAGTTAGACACACCGCCACGCACAAATTCTACACGCTCAATACCTAAGTCGTTTCGGTAGTACACATCAAACGCCGATGAGTTTAAGCCAAAAACACTCAAACTAGGTGAACCGTCGTACGACAGTGGCGTAAACTGAAACTGACCCGATGAAGGTAAGCCTCTTACTTGTAGGTTTGTTCCAACCTCACCACCGCCCCCTTCTACTTTAATACCTGGGATATAACGTAATACATCTGCTTGGCTGCTTGATGAAAGCTTTATTAATTCATCTTCGCTAATAGAGGTTACTGACTGTGGGGTATCTGAAATAACGCGTCCTTTGCTGGTACCAGAGACGATAATACGTTCAACGTTATTTTCTTTTTTTGCTGTATCTGGCGCAGTCTCTTCTGCGGCAAACGCGCCTTGTGTGAGGCATAAAGATACAATAGAGGCGATCGTAGTTTTATTCACGGGTATTCTCCAATTGTGCTAGTTGTCTGTGTGTAATTACTTAGAGTGTGGCTAAGTAAGTGCGAAATAATCAAGTATACATGTTAGTTTTTTGTTACTTCGAACAGGATTTAAGCACAGAAAAAAAACATTTACAACCCATAATGAGTGCTTTAATATTATCCAAATTGAAAATAACACACAAAGAGCACCCAATATGACTACTACAATCAACGGTAAACTTGATGCAGCCACAGCGGCATCGCTTACAGAACTTGCTACTAAAACACTTATAGCAAACGATTTAGGTGGCTATACCGTCCCTACGCATGGCCTTTACCCGTTTCAGTGGAACTGGGATTCAGCGATTACAGCCCTAGGGTGGATGAAGTCTGACGAGAGCCGTGCGTGGCAAGAAATTGATGTGTTATTTTCAGGCCAGTGGGATGACGGCATGGTGCCACATATCTTATTTCATAAAGACTCAACTACCTACTTCCCTGGTCCAGATGTGTGGGGCTCTGATAAAAAAATTAAAAGTACGTCTATTTCGCAGCCACCGGTTGTGGCAACAGTAATGAAAGAAATGCTTGCCAGCGCACAAGATAAAGCCCTTGCAGAGCAAAAAGTTAAAGCATTATTTTCTCAAGTTGTTGATTACCATTTATGGTGGTACAACGACCGCGATCCTGAAAACACAGGCTTAGTGGTCACTTATCACCCGTGGGAATCGGGTATGGATAACAGCCCATCGTGGGATGATGCCCTTGAAGCTGTACCTGGTGTTGATTGGGAATACACCCGCCGCGACACCAGCCATGTTGATTCGTCGCAGCGCCCGCATAAAAGCGAGTACGACCGTTTCTTATACCTAGTAGACTTTTTTAAACGTAACAATTTTGATAGCAAAGTAATTTACGAAACCTGCCCGTACAAAATGAACGACCTAGGTATTATTGCTATTTTGCACCGTGCGACAAAAGATTTACTCAAAATGGGTGAACAGCTCGGTTTAAACGATGCACGTACCGATTATTTAGCACAGCGTCTAGAGCTAACTCAAACAGCAATTAACACGTTATGGTGTGAGCAAAGCGAATACTTTTACTGTAAAAACGTGTTAACCAACAGCCTAGCGAAAGTTAAAACATCGGCGGCACTACTAACCGTTTATGCTGGTTTAACAACTGACGAGCAAACGCGTATTATTAATACCGCGACAGAAGATTTTATTGAGTCGAGTCAATTTAGTGTGGCATCTACCCACCCTAAAGAAGAAAAATACGAGCCACAGCGTTACTGGCGCGGCCCTATTTGGTTACACATTAACTGGATGATAGCCATCGGCCTTAAAGAAGCAGGGTTTGTGACCACGGCTGATAAAATTCAGGACGACACGCGCGATTTAGTGCTTAAATCGGGTTACTACGAATATTTTAACCCAGAAACAGGCGCCGGCTGTGGTGGTAAAGATTTCTCATGGACAGCCGCTATTGCGCTGCATTGGCTACTTGATTAATAACTAAGGCAGCATTATGAAACACACAATATGTTTTGGTGAAGTATTGGTTGATTTACTCTCTGATAAATTAAGCCAAAACAACAGCGAGCACGAAGCGTTTACTAAGTTTGCAGGCGGTGCGCCTGCAAACGTAAGCGTAGCTATTGCAAAGCTAGGTGGTAACGCCTACTTTGCTGGCATGCTAAGCACCGACAGCTTTGGTGATTTTTTACATAACGCCTTAAAAGAGCAAGGCGTAAAAACCGACTTTATGCGCTTTACCGACCAAGCAAAAACCGCCCTTGCGTTTGTATCACTTGATAAGGACGGCGACCGTACGTTTGAGTTTTACCGTGATAACACCGCCGATCTGCACTTTACTAATAGTGACTTTAGCAGTGAATGGTTTGAGCAATGCGATATCTTTCATATTTGCTCAAATACCTTAACCGACGAGCGCATACGTAAAACCACCGCGTATGGGGTTGAATTTGCCAAGCAAAATAACTCAATTGTCAGTTTTGATATTAACTTACGCCTCAACTTATGGCCTAATAATGCTAACCCGCGTGAACACATTTTACCCTTACTAAAGCACTGCTCTATTATTAAAGCCTCTAAAGAAGAGCTTGAATACTTAGCGGGTGAGCAAACGGGTGAAGAATTTATAGCCGACACTCTCAATAATGGCTGTGAGTTATTTGTGGTCACCGATGCAGGCAACCCGATGCATTGGTATACCAAAAATGCCAAGCAAACGCTTCACCCTAAAAAGGTAACTATGGTTGATGCCACCGCCGCAGGAGATGCGTTTGTAGGTGGATTGTTGTATCAACTAGGCTTACAAAACCTTACACCTAGCTCTTTTAGTAAGCTTTGCGACAACCCCGAAACACTAACAACTATTTTTGAATTTGCTTCGTTATGTGGTGCTCATGCAGCATCTTACAAAGGGGCATTTACGTCTCTTCCTAACGAAAAATCGCTTAACGATTTTAGGAGCGCACTATGAGCCACACACCTGATAACTTTAAAAGCCGCGAATTTTTAACACAACATATTGCCGATACGCTGGCGTTTTACGAGCCAAACATAGACGACGAACACGGCGGTTTTTACCAAAACTTTTCGGATAATGGTGAGGTATTTGATAAGCAAACTCGCCACCTAGTAAGCTCTACTCGGTTTGTATTTAACTATGCACGTGCGTACCAAACCTTTAATGATGAAAAGTACCTAAACCGTGTTAAATCGGGTATTGAGTTCATTCGTAAGCACCATTTTGTTGAGCAAACAGGCGGTTACAATTGGTTATTGAGTGTTGAGCAAGGTAACGCCACTGTACTTGATGATACCAACCACTGCTATGGCTTTGCGTTCGTGATTTTAGCCTACAGTTGGGCATACCGTGTAGGTGTTACAGAGGCACGCGAATACCTAAACGATACATTTCAAACAATGGAAACCCATTTTTGGGATGCAAAAGCGGGTTTGTATAAAGATCAGCACAACAGTGACTTTACTAAGTGCGATCCGTATCGCGGGCAAAACGCCAATATGCATACGTGCGAAGCTCTTATTGCCGCTTATGAAGCAACTCAAGATGAGCTATTTTTAAATCGCGCGCTCACATTGGCCGATAACATGGTTAATCGCCAAGCTAATTTAATGGGTGGGCTTATTTGGGAGCACTACGATATAAATTGGCAGGTTGATTTAGAGTACAACAAAGACGATCCTAAAAATTTGTTTCGCCCGTGGGGTTTTCAGCCAGGTCACCAAACTGAGTGGTCAAAACTACTAATGTTTTTAAATAAGCATAAGCCACAAACTTGGCTTGTTGAGCGCGCTCAAGCGTTATTTGATAATTCAATAGACGTTGCGTGGGATAAACAACATGGCGGTATTTGTTACGGCTTTGCGCCAGATAAAAGCATATGTGATGACGACAAGTACTTTTGGGTGCAAGCCGAAACACTGTGCTGTGCAGCCTACCTTTATGAAACCACAGGGGATGAAAAATACCAGCAGTGGTATGACAAAATTTGGCAGTACTCGTGGCAGCACTTAGTTGATCATCAATACGGTGCGTGGTTTAGAATTTTAACCGTAGATAACAAAAAAATAGATACCATGAAAAGCCCAATTGGTAAAACGGATTACCATACTATGGGTGCCTGTTTTGACGTGTTGGCGTTATTAAAATAACCCAATAAGGTAAAACATTTAATTGTGTTGTGTAGACCTTTAAACCGCCTTTTTGGCGGTTTTTTTTGCCTAAATAGTTACGCCTTTAACACCCTAAAAATAATCACCACAAAATATAATTTTGTGCGCCCCCTACTTTTTAAACCTCATATTTTGAATAAACACCTAATAATAAAAAATTTTGCACGCCAGCGGCGTATAGTAATATAAAAGATAATAAAAAAGAGAAACTGGCAATGCCAAACGGGAACGACCCCCACACTATTAATAGCAACGAACTTGTTGCCTGGCCGCGCATTGCAGCCATAGCCGCTATGCTCAGCTTTTCGCTGCCCACTTTTATCACCGGCCTAGAAATACATCAAAGTTCAAGTGTGAGTAATACACTGTGGGCGTTAGTTATTGGCTCACTTATATTAACCCTTATTGGTGGGGCTATGGGCACCATAGGTGTAAAAAGCCGCTTAAGCTCTTATTTATTGGTAAAAATAGCGTTTGGTAATGCTGGCGCGGGCATTGTTAATATTGCCTTTGCTTTATCATTAATTGGCTGGTTTGGCGTAAATATTGATTTGTTTTCTAATGCCGTGGTGCGCTTACTCAGTGCAGAATTTAATATTATTATGCCCGAATGGCCCATCGATATAGTCGCAGGTTGCGCCATGCTCATAACCACACTGTATGGGTTTAAAGCCATTAATGTGCTGGCCTCTATCATGATCCCTATTTTGGCTGCGGTCACCGCTATGATGCTTTTTGGCGCGCTCGATAGTATGCCACTGGTTGATTTTATTAATTTAGAAAAATCAGCAGTGCTTTCTCTTGAAGATGGTGTAGCTGCCATTGTTGGCGGCGTTATTATTGGCGCAATAATATTGCCCGACATAACCCGTTTTTCTAAGCAAAAACGTGGCGGCGTGTACACCTCATTTATTGCGTATATGGTTATTGAGCTTTTGGTTATTTTTGTGGCTGTATTTGCCGCAGCCGCCATGCAAGAAACCGAAATATTAAGCTTAATGCTTGCGCTTAATTTGGGGTTTTCGGCGTTTTTTATTGTGATAGCAGGCAGCTGGATTTTAAATTCGTTAAACCTTTACAGTACCGCCCTTAGCGTAGAGGCTACCTTCCCGCATTGGCATAAAAAGTGGGTTATTGTGTTATTAGGTTTGGTGGGAATTGGCGCCGCCTTTATAAATATTTTAGATATGTTTATAAGCTTTTTAGCGTTTTTGTCTGATATTTTTGTACCGGTAGCAGGCGTAATTATTGTTGATGCATTGTTTATTAAACCCCATGCTTATAACGCAGCTGCTTTGGCAAATAACGCTAACTTTTCACTTCCCGCGTTTAGCGCGTGGTTTGTAGGCGCGGCATATGCGGTGTGTAATGGCGCTTTATTTAACGTATCAATGAGTGGTATTACCGTGATTGACGCTATTATATTAACGGCCGTTATTTATACCCTGTTTGCAAAAGCCATTGCGCCCAAACCGGTTGTTCAGCAATAACTTTAAACAATAAAAAGGCGCATAAAGCGCCTTTTTATTACTCTAAATTAGGGGGCTACTCTTCATCGTCTACTTTCATTTCGTCTCGCCATTTAAGTTTTTCCAGCGGGTAGCCTAAAAAGAACTTAGCGCGCTCAAGCACTATGCGTGTAGTCAGCTTTTTAATTGCATACTGTGAGCTGCCGGTTAGCCTGTCGCACATTGCATTAAGCGCTTGAATATCGGCAAAGCAACAAAAAGAAATATAATCAATATCGCCACTTAGTTGCATGCAATCCATTATTTCGGGGATGTTGTGTATGTCAGCTAAAAACTTACGCCGTGCTGCTAGGTTATTGTCCTCTAGGGTAAATTCCATATAGGCAAACACGTGCTCACAAATTTGCTCTAAATTTATATCAGCATGAAAGGTTCTAAAATATCCCGCCTCTTTTAATGCCTTTACTCGCTGAAAACATGCACTGGGCGACAAGTTAACTTGCTCGGCCAATTCAACGTTTGTTAAATCGGCAGTTAGGTGCAGAATTGCCAGTATTTTTTGATTATACCTGTCTATTTTTATCGTTTTTTTCATAACCGGTTTCACATTTAATAATAATGAATTTTGTAAATTTAAGGTCAACAAATACATAAAATTACGCGCTTAAGCGTTATTTTCAGCAATTTGTGTGTGCTGTATTAAGGGTTTAAAAAATATTATTTTGTCTGAAAAAGCGACAATGTTTATCACTAAGTAACATCACCATGATAGTCACATTAGGACATAGAACATGAGCAGATACAACAAAATACGCTTTCGTAAAACACTATTAGCATCGGCAGTTACCCTGTCGTGCATAAACTATGTGCATGCGCAAGAACAACAACAAACAGTAACTGACACTATAGAGAAAATTTCGGTGATATCGCGCGGGCGTGTTGAGTCGATACAAAACGTGCCTGACTCTGTTACCGCATTTAGCGCCGAGACAATCGAAAAATCACGTATTACTAACTTTCGTGATGTTGCTAATTTAACTCCCAACTTATCGCAGCTCGATAATTTTAGGCCCGGCCTTGCCCGTATTACTATTCGTGGCTTAATTACACCGCAGGTGGGCGATCCGCCATTAGCGTTTGTAGTTGATGGTGTTACCGCCCCCGATTTAGAGTTTATAAACCAAGACCTAGTTGATATTGAACGTATTGAAGTTATGCGTGGTGCACAAGGCGCACTGTATGGCCGCGGCGCCATTGGTGGTGCGGTTATTGTGACAACTAAAAAACCCATTGAAGACTTTGAAGGTAAAATTAAAGGCTCTGTAGG
>Ga0208063_1000396_pt1 | contig 14355 bp, 11 predicted proteins | sample DeeseametaMP0203_FD_184219 | JGI IMG/M metagenome (GOLD analysis project Ga0208063, IMG submission 184219) | Marine microbial communities from the Deep Atlantic Ocean - MP0203 (SPAdes) | ecosystem: Environmental > Aquatic > Marine > Oceanic | place: South of Cape Verde, Atlantic Ocean... | reverse complement strand
TGGGCAGACCGCGACGCTTATGACCGCCACCTGCAAGAGCTGGCCACTAAATTCGTTGAGAACTTCAAGAAGTTTGAAGGCGTTAACGAAGCCATTATCCAGGCAGGCCCACAGCTCACCTAAGGTTTAAAAGGTATCTAAAAAGGTACTTACAAGCGTCGCTGGGAAGAGCTAGCTAGAAAGGGGCAGTGCCACGGCACTGCCCCTTTTTTATTCGCAAAACCGCGTAAACCCTCGCCTGATTGAGGGTGGGTATATAAGTAACAACAGCGCTGCACTCTGCCTTGTTCCTGCGTGAATCGTTTAATTACCATTGATTAGAAATTATAGATGCACCATAAATGAGCAATAAAGCATAGACTTTAGTCTCTATGCAGGCGTTTTTTTGCCATACCAAACCTGCATAGGGTATGCAGGAATTCGTTCCCACAGTTAAATGTGGCTATGCGCTGGCCAGCATAACGATAGTTTTACACGGAACGGTACACTTCCATGCCTTATGTTCACGACACGCTTACGCGACTTGCTAAGAGTAGCCCTGCCCAAACTGAGTTCTATCAAGCGACGGAAGAAGTGCTTGAGTGCCTGCGACCGCTGTTTGAGCGCACACCACACTATCACCAGCACAGTATTATTGAACGGATCGTTGAGCCTGAACGGCAAATTATGTTTCGTGTCAGCTGGCTGGATGACGCTGGCCGCGTCCAGGTGAATAAAGGGTATCGTGTGCAGTTCAACTCCGCACTGGGGCCTTATAAAGGAGGACTGCGCTTTCACCCTAGCGTGACAGCAGGCACCATCAAGTTCCTAGGTTTTGAGCAGATATTCAAAAATGCCCTTACCGGCTTACCTATTGGTGGTGGTAAAGGTGGCTCTGATTTTGATCCAAAAGGTAAGTCGGACAACGAAATCATGCGCTTTTGCCAATCCTTTATGACGGAGCTGTACCGTCATATAGGTCCAAATAGCGACGTTCCTGCCGGGGACATCGGGGTTGGTGCACGCGAAATTGGCTACCTATTTGGCCAGTACAAGCGGTTAACCGGTCGTTATGAAGGGGTCCTGACCGGAAAAGGTTTGTCTTGGGGTGGTTCTTTGGGCCGTAAAGAGGCGACGGGTTATGGCGCGGTGTATTTTGCCCAAAACATGCTGGCAGCTCGTGGTGAAACGCTAGAAGGCAAAACCTGCCTTGTGTCTGGCGCAGGTAATGTCGCGATTTATACCATTGAGAAACTCTATGAACTGGGCGCGCGGCCCATTACCTGCAGTGATTCTCGCGGTACGATCCATGACCCTAGCGGGATTGATCTTGAGCTTTTAAAGCGCTTAAAAGAGGTCGAACGGGTATCGCTAGAGGCGTACTTACGTGAGCGCCCGGAAGCACTATATGTGCCTGCGCATGATTATCCGAGCGATGGTCATGCCGTCTGGCGTATTCAGGGAGATGTCGCCTTTCCCTGTGCCACCCAGAACGAGCTAACGGAATGCGACGCCAAGGTGCTGATTGAAAATGGCGTTCGCTGCATAAGCGAAGGGGCTAATATGCCCTCCACCAAAGCGGCAGTAGAGCACTTTCTTGCCGCTAAATTAGCCTATGGTCCAGGTAAAGCGGCTAATGCAGGTGGCGTGGCCACCAGTCAGTTAGAAATGGCGCAAAATAGCAGTATGGAGCAATGGCCGTTAGCAAAAGTGGATAAAAAGCTACAGCGCATTATGGCGGATATTTATCGGCAGTGTGCTGAGACAGCAAAGGAATTTGGGGAACCAGAGAACTTAGTGCTAGGCGCTAATATTGCCGGTTTCCGCAAAGTGGCGGATGCCATGATTGAGCAGGGTGTCACCTAAGGCTTTAAATCAACGAGTTTGCGTGTAGCAGCAATACGCAGTCCTTTCCCACCCCGGGGAAGGGCTTTTTTGCATTGGTTGGCATGTTCTTAAGGAGAGTGACCATGGGGCAGCGGCCTCCCATTATCATTAATCGGCTGGATGCTGAGCGTCTGCAGCGACTGATTGACCACGCGTCTGAAAAAGATCAAGTGGTGGCAGAACTGCTGGAAGAAGAGTTGTCGCGTGGTGAGGTATTAGACCCACAGGACATACCTGACAATGTGGTAAGCATGAATAGCCAAATCCGCTTCACGGACCTGACGCGTGGCTGTCAGATGGTCAGGACGCTGGTCTACCCTCACGCTTTAGCAAGTGTGGCTGACGGAATTTCTGTCATGGCACCCATTGGAGCGGCGTTAATCGGTTTAAAAGTAGGGGATGAGATTGAGTGGCCGTTGCCTAATAACGCTAATGTAAGACTGCGCATAGACGCTATTTTTTGGCAGCCGGAACGAGAAAAGCAGTTTCACCGCTAGTGTGGTAGGTGAGCTTGGCAGAGGTAGAGGGAAGGTGAAGATAGGGGTAGCGGGCAATCCATGCCAGTCTAGGTGGTTTGTGGTACCTTGTCGGCACCTCGAATGCTGCATGAGTTAGTTGCACGTTATGGATGTCAAACAACGCATTACTGCACGCTTGGCCGAAGAGCTAAGCGTCCGGCCTGAACAAGTCGCCGCAACGGTAGAGCTTCTGGATGGTGGCGCTACCGTTCCTTTTATTGCCCGTTACCGTAAAGAAGTCACTGGCGCGCTGGATGATACGCAGCTTCGCCAGTTGGACGAACGCCTGCGCTACCTGCGCGAGCTTGAAGAGCGTCGTGAAGCGGTACTGGCCGCCATCGATGAGCAGGGCAAGTTAGACCCCACACTCAAAGCGACCATTCAGGCCGCCGATACCAAGCAGCGTTTGGAAGATTTATACCTCCCCTTCAAGAAAAAGCGCCGCACCAAAGCCCAAATTGCCCGTGAAGCCGGGTTAGAGCCCCTGGCGGATGCGCTGTTAGCGAATCCAACGCTTGACCCCGAAAGCGAAGCCGCCCAATACCTGCGCGAAGCCGAAGGGGATATCCCCGCCATTGAAGATGCCAAGGCGGCGCTGGATGGTGCCAAGCAGATTCTGATGGAGCGCTTTGCAGAAGACCCCGAGCTGATTGGTCAACTGCGGGAGCGGCTATGGCAAGAGGGCGAGCTCAGTGCGCGCGTGCTGGATGGCAAACAGCAGGAGGGCGCGAAGTTCTCCGACTACTTCGAGCACGACGAAAAGCTGTCGAAAGTGCCCTCGCACCGGGCGCTGGCCATGTTCCGTGGCCGCAACGAAGGCATCTTAAGCCTAGCGATCCGTTTGCCGGGTGAAGACGACGCACCCACTCATCCCGCCCAAGTGGCGATTGCCAAGCACGTAGGCATTAGTGATGAGGGACGCGCGGCGGATAAATGGTTAAGCGAAGTAGTTCGCTGGACCTGGCGCGTGAAGCTTTACACCGCGTTGGAAACCGAACTACTGGGCCGCCTGCGTGAACACGCCGAGCAGACCGCTATCGACGTATTTGCCGCCAACCTGAAAGACCTACTACTGGCAGCGCCTGCCGGGCAGAAAGTCACGTTGGCATTAGACCCCGGCCTGCGCACCGGCTGTAAAGTAGCGGTGATCGACGCCACCGGTCAGTTTATTGACCAAGCAACGATCTACCCCCATGCGCCGCAAAACCGCTGGGATGAATCCCTTAACGTGCTGGCCAAGCTAGTAAAACAGCACGGTGTGGAGCTGATCGCGGTAGGTAACGGCACCGCCAGCCGCGAAACCGACAAGCTCGCGGGCGAGCTAGTAAAAGCGCTGGCCCCAGCCCATCGGCTGAGCAAGGTAATGGTATCCGAGGCGGGCGCATCGGTGTATTCGGCATCCGAGTACGCCGCGCGCGAACTCCCGGATCTCGACGTGACCATTCGCGGCGCTGTCTCTATCGCTCGCCGCTTGCAAGACCCTTTAGCCGAGCTGGTGAAGATCGAGCCCAAATCCATTGGTGTGGGCCAGTATCAGCACGATGTTTCCCAAGTGCAGCTCTCTCGCAGCTTGGAAGCCGTGATTGAGGACTGTGTTAACGCCGTGGGCGTGGATCTCAATACCGCGTCCAGCGCGCTGCTTTCCCGTGTGGCAGGCCTAAGCGCCGCTATTGCCGAAAATATCGTCGCTCAGCGCAACCTGCAGGGGGCATTCAAGAGCCGTAAAGAGCTGCTTGAAGTGAGCCGCCTTGGCCCGAAAACCTTCGAGCAGTGCGCAGGCTTTTTGCGTATTAGCAATGCTGAGAACCCGCTGGATGCCAGTGCGGTTCACCCCGAGGCGTATACGCTGGTAGAGCGCATTGCCAAGCAGAACAGCCGCGACGTGAAAGGGCTGATTGGCGACAGCGCCACTCTGAAAGCACTCAAGCCCGCCGACTTCGCCGACGAGCGTTTTGGTGTACCCACCGTGAGCGACATCCTCAAAGAGCTGGATAAGCCCGGCCGCGACCCGCGCCCAGAGTTCAAAGCCGCTGAATTCCGCGAGGGCGTTGAAACCCTCAATGACCTCAAGCTCGGCATGGTGCTGGAAGGCACCGTCACCAACGTGACCCACTTCGGGGCGTTTGTGGATATCGGCGTTCACCAAGACGGCCTCGTGCATATCTCGGCGCTTTCCGACCGCTTTATTGATGATCCGCGTAGCGTTGTGAAGGCGGGCGATATCGTCACGGTAAAAGTGATGAGCGTGGATATTCCGCGTAAACGGGTAGGGCTATCCATGCGTTTGGGTGACGAGCCGGAACAGCCCGAAGCACCAGGCAGCACAGCCTCGGCAGCGCCGCGCAAACCCACTCGCAGCCGCCGCCAAGGCGGGCAGCGCCAGGGCAATCAGCAGAGCGAACCCCCTGCTGCGATGGGTGCGCTTGGGGCTGCGCTGATGAAAGCCAAGCGGGGCAAATAGTCGCGCGTCTTGAATATTTAACCATTGTCGCCATATCCTGCTGTCTATTCTCGATGAGAAAGCAGGGTAATGGTTATGGCGATGCCAGCTGACTTCAACAAGGCCTGCTTAATGCAGGCCTTACTAACAAGGAGTGTTCACCTTGTCTGAACCTCTCACTGTGCCATCTTCGCTCACCGCCCAGGTAGAGCGGTTGCTGCCAAGCGCGCGACTTGGGCGCTTAGGGCGCTTGCGTCGCGGGTTGGAGAAAGAGGGTCTGCGTGTTGATGCCAACGGACATATTGCCCAAACGGCTCATCCGCACGCGCTCGGATCGAAACTGACGCACCCGCATATCACCACCGATTACTCTGAGGCGCTGCTGGAGTACATCACTCCGGTGTACTCCGAGCCTAAAGAGGCGCTGGCGTTTTTATCTGATCTGCACACCTTTACCTATCACCACTTGGAAAACGAGTGGATCTGGCCGGGCAGCATGCCCTCGCGGCTTTCAGGTAACGATAGTGTGCCCATTGCGGATTACGGCAGCTCTAACGTCGGTACCATGAAGCATGTCTACCGTAAGGGTTTAGACGTACGCTATGGCCGTATTATGCAGGCCATCGCGGGCGTGCATTACAACGTGTCGCTGCCGGACGATATGTGGCACGCGCTGCGGGAAATGGAAAAAGCCACCAACATCCCGTTTAACGATTACCGCTCGACCCGCTACTTCGGGATGATTCGCCACTTCCGCCGCCATAGTTGGTTGCTGCTCTACTTGTTTGGCGCGTCTCCTGCGATAGACAAAAGCTTCCTGCCGAATGGCCAAGTGCCGGATAAGCTGCAGCCGCTCAGCGACGATACCTATTACGCGCCTTATGCCACTACACTGCGTATGTCGGATCTTGGCTATCAGAACAAAGTGCAGTCGCAGCTTAAAATTTGCTTCAATTCGCTGTCGAACTACGTCAACACGCTGCGCCATGCCATTTCCACCCCCTGGCCGGACTACGAAGCGCTGGGCGTGAGAAACGGCGACGAGTGGCAGCAGCTTAACGCCAATATCCTGCAGATCGAAAACGAGTACTACAGCGATATTCGACCCAAACGCGTAGCCAAGCACAACGAAACGCCAAGCCAGGCGTTGGAGGCCCGGGGCGTCGAATACATCGAAGTGCGCTGCCTGGATCTCAATCCGTTCGATCCGTTGGGCGTCACGGAATCCCAGATGCGCTTTGTCGATACCTTCCTGATGTGGTGCCTACTCAGCGACAGCCCCTGGATTTCCGATGAAGAGTGTGACCGCCTAGACGATAACCGACGGCTGGTCGTAGAGCGCGGCCGCGACCCGGAACTGCGCCTAACTCGCAATGGGGAATCGGTCACGCTGCCTGCTTGGGGCGAGCAAATTTTTGCTGAAATGGCTGAGGTGGCACGCTTGCTGGATGCTGTCGAGGAGGGCGAACCCCATGCAGCAGCGCTTGAAGCTCTTGCACCACGCTTGAAAGATCCTTCGTTGACCCCCTCGGCGCAAATGCTGGCGCGCTTGCAAGAGGGCAATGGATCACTAAGCGACACGCTACTGAGCATGGCGCAGGCCCAAGCCGATAAGCTGAAAGCCACGCCGATGCTGCGTTCCCGCGAAGCGCTACTCGCTCAACTGATCGACACCTCTCACCAGCAGCAGCGGGATATTGAGGAGGCCGACCAAGAGAGCTTTAGCGAGTTCCTAGAGAGTTATTTCACCAAAGCGCGAGAGTCTCGGGTGCTTTCTGCACTGCCACCCGAGGATGCGCAATGACATTATCAGCCATTCGTCCGACGGCACTCGCCGGTGTCGCGTTTTGCGTACTGATGATGGCCGTAGCGCTGAGCCTTGAGCATATTGTGGGTTTAGAGCCCTGCCCGCTATGTATTTTTCAGCGAGTAGCGGTTATCGCCGCCGGGCTAGTGCTAGCTGTGGCAGCCATTCACAACCCTAAAGGGGGCGTGGGTAGAGGCATTTATGGCCTGTTAGGGTTAGCTGCCGTGGGCACCGGTGCCTTTATCGCCGGGCGTCATGTATGGCTGCAGGGCTTACCAGCAGATGAGGTGCCTAGCTGTGGCCCAGGGCTGGATTACATGATGGATATCCTGCCTATGCAGGAAGTCGTCGCCATGGTGCTTACCGGCTCTGGGGAGTGCGCTGAGATCGACTTCATGCTGTTGGGGCTGTCACTGCCTGCCTGGACGCTGATCGGTTTTTTGGTGCTGGCCCTGGCGCCGCTGCGTATGCTGTGGCTAGCCATCAAGCGCTAGCCTAGTCGTTAGGCAGCCGATCTATCGACGGCTGTCTAACGCAAGCGTTGACTATCGAAGACGTACTCTCCAGTATCAAGGAAATCATTCCCGCCAGGATTGACAGAGGCAGAAGGAAAAGCGAGTCTAGCCCTGTTCAAGGCGGCTATCTGCAAGGAGAAAGCCCCATGCTCGAAGATTGCAAAAATGCCCTGGAGCGCTGGGGAGGCGTACACAGCTTAATTGATCGCTGGCTTGATCAGCGTCGCGCGCTACTCGTGAGCTTTATTGAACTAAAAGAAGCCTGCGATGCGGAGCTGGAAGCCGTGAGCAAAGCGCGCATTGATACCTTCAGCGAACTGCTGATGGACTATATCAGTGCTGGGCACTTTGAGATTTACCCGCAGCTTGCGGAAGAAGCGAAAGCTTTTAATGACGAAAGCGCGCTTCACATTGCCGCACAACTGCTAGAGCGCCTGGAAATGTCTACTGCCATGGTGCTGGAGTTTGATGAAGACTTCGTATCCCCGGTGCGCTGCCAACAAAACCTAGCGCGGTTACCCGCTTGGATTGACCGTCTCGCCAAAGGGCTCACCGAACGCTTCGCCCTGGAGGAACAGCTCATCGCACGCCTCCATGCAGCCCACAGCCCCCAGCAGATCAAATCTCCCGCTTAAGCCTCTGTCCTCGTAAGCCCCTTCACCCTGTGGGAGGGGCTTGTTGTGGGAGGGAGCTTTAGCTCGCGACGATTCAGGCACCAGTGCCTGCCCAGACAGTCGCCCAATGAATTGGCCTCCCACAGGCTGGCTTGTAGCTAGTTTTCAACCGAGATCTTTCTCCCGCCGTAAGCGGCCGCCAATCACCAGCATGCAGGGGGTGAGCAGCAGGGTGAGGAAGGTGGCGAACGTCAACCCACCGGCAATCGCGCTGGACATTTGTGTCCACCACTGGGCAGACGGGGCGTTGAAACCTAATGCCGGGGCAAACAAATTGACGTTGACGCCCAACACCATCGGCATCAACCCCAGTACGGTCGTAATCGCGGTGAGTAGCACCGGGCGCAGGCGTAAACAGCCTGCTTCCAAGGCCGCTTGAGCGGGGGGCATGCCCTCGGCGCGCAGCTCGTTATAGGTATCGATCAAGACGATATTGTTGTTCACCACGATCCCTGCCAGCGCGATCACCCCCATGCCTACCATCACAATGCCGAACGCTTGGCCGGTGATGAGTAGTCCCATCAATACCCCTGCCGTTGAGAACACAATCGCCGACAGTACCAGCGCGGCTTGGTAGTAGCTATTGAACTGCGTCACCAGAATCAGTGCCATCAAGCCAATCGCAACCAAGAAAGCGCTGACCAGAAACTGCATCGACTCCTGCTGATCCTCTTGCTCACCGGCGACGTTAACCATCAAACCGTCGGGCAGTTGGCCTTGGCCAGCGTCCAATAGAGCGCGCAGCCGCTCATCGGCCAAGAATCCTGGCGCTAAGTCGGCTTCCACCGTAATAGCACGGCGGCCATCAATGCGGTTAAGCGTGCCCACTTTTGGTGCAGGAGTAATCTCCACAAAGTGCGAAATAGGCACCTGCCCGCGAGGGGTATTAATCGTCAAACGCTCAAGCTGGTTCAATGTGCGCCAGTTCTCCGGCAGTCGCACCCGAATATCCACTTCATCGTTCACCGTGGGCGGACGATAAGAGGCGATCTGAAGCCCGGTGGTGAGCAGTTGAACGGCACTGCCGATGGTGGTGATATCGGTTCCCATACGGGCAGCGGCTTCGCGATCCACATGCACCTGCCACTCGACGCCCGGCAGGCTGCGGTTATCCTGAATATCGGTAAAGCCGCCAAGGTTGCGCATCATCGCCGTGATTTGATCAACCCCTGCATCGGCAATGTCCGGGTCGGTAGCACTCACTTCCAGCACAATCGGCTTGCCGCCGCCGGGGCCCATCTCCTGCTCTTGAAACTCCAGGGTAATGCCTGGGATATCCTGGGTGCGCTCAGCCATATCCGCCAGAATGGTGCGAGCAGGACGGCGCTGATACCAGTCGATAAACTGGAACTGAAGCATGCCAATTACATCACTACCCATTTGCTGGTCGGGCACAGCGTAAGAGCGGGCGTAGAGCGCCTCCACTTCCCCCATACCACCCAAGCGCTGCTCCACGCGCTGCAAAATGGCATCGGTTTCCTCCGCCGAAAAATCACCGCGGGCGCGCACCAGTACCTGAGCGCTGTCCGGCTCCACGTTAGGAAAGAAATCCACGCCATGATTGAAGCGCGCATAGCCGGTGTAGAGTAGGGCAATCAGCAGTACCGCAAACAGCAGTACCCAGGCAGGATGCTGAAGCAGGCGGCTCAAGATCCGACGATACCCACGCCCAAGCGCTGTACTTTCATCTATCGGCCCGGTACCACTGGCATGAGAGGTGCGCGTGAACAGGCGGCCCAGCGTAGGCAAAAACACCAGCGCCATGGCCAGCGAGGCCAGCAAGCATAGAATCACCGTGGCGGGCAGGTACTTCATAAATTGGCCCACCACGCCCGGCCAAAACAGCAGCGGGATGAACACGGCGAGTGTCGTTGCCGTAGAGGCGATGACCGGCCAGCTCATGCGTGAGGCGGCATCGAGCCACGCTTGATGCGGCGCTTGGCCGTCGTGCAGATGCCGGTCGGCCAACTCGCTGACGACGATAGCCCCATCCACGAGCATGCCCGCGACCAAAATCAGTGCAAACAGCACGACAATATTGAGCGTAAATCCAAACGCCCACACCAGCAGAATGCCGGTGAGGAACGCTCCTGGAATGGTCAGCCCTACCAGCAGTGCCATCCGCCAGCCCATCACGGCCACCACTACGATGAGTACCAGCACAACGGCGGTTAACACGTTATTCAGCAGCTCCGAGAGCATGTTCTGCACGGTAACCGACTCATCCAGAATAGTGGTTATCCGTAGCTGTTCGGGCAGCAGGTCTTCCGCGAGTGCCAACTGCTCTCGCACTGCTTCAATGGTCGCGATGATGTTGGCCCCAGCGCGTTTGGAGATTTCCAGCACCACGGCGGGCTGGCCATCAATACGGGCAAATCCTTCGGCCTCTTTGTAGGTGGGGTGAATCCAGGCCACATCGCCAAAGGTGACCACTTGATCTCCTTCTACTTTCACCGGCATGTTCATCACGTCGTTTAACGACTCAATAATGCCGGGAACCTTTAACGCTAAACGCCCCGCGCCCGTATCCAGACTGCCTGCGGCGACCAAGCGGTTATTGCGTGATATCTGATTGAACAGGGTGTCGAAATCAACGCCGTAGCTCTCCAGCACCAGCGGGTCGACGACGATCTCCAACAGGTCCTCCCGTTCGCCAGCAATCTCTACCTCGAGCACATCGGCGATGCCTTCGATTTCCTCTTTCAAGCGCCGGGCAATCGTCATCCGCTCCCGGGTATCCAGATCGCCGGAGAGGCCGATACTCAGAACGGGAAACTCGGAGACGTTAACTTCCATCACCCGTGGCTCTTCCGCTTCATCGGGCAGGCTGCTGCGGGCAATATCGACGCGCTCGCGCACATCGGCCAGCGCGGTGTCTGGGTCAAAACCAGGGTCGAACTCAAGCGTCACCGAACCGTGCCCTTCACTGGACTGAGCGGTGAATTTACGCAGCCCCTCGATGCCACGCAGCTCCTGCTCCATGGGGCGGACCAGTAGACGCTCGCCATCTTCGGGGCTGACGCCCTCCAGCGCGAGAGATACGTAGATAATCGGGATCGTCACGTCGGGGTTGGCTTCTTTGGGAATCGCCTGCCATGCGGCCGTGCCCGCCAGTAGCAGCCCTACCAGTAGCAGCAGTGTGGTACGGGTATGGGTGAGGGCGGCATTAATTAACTGGCGCATGTCCACCTTCCTGGGCAGGCACGGGGGTTACTGCTTCGCCGGGGCGGACCAAGCCAGCCCCTAACGTAATGAGGGTGACCGGGTCGGGCAGGCCGCTGACATAGGCGCGCTGGGTATCGGCGCTAACTAGCTCGACGGCGGTTTGCACGACACGATCCTCGTCATCCAAGTGCTTGATGGCTAACTGGCCGCGCTCGTCAAGGCTGAATAACGCAGGCGAAAGGGTGTGCACTTGGCGGGGTGGCAATGTGATCGTGAACTCTGCACTGCCTCCCGCTAAGCGCAGGCGCTCGGGGTTGTCGAGTGCTACTTCGATATAGAACGTACGGGTCGCTTCTTCTGCACGGCTGCTGATATAGCTCACTTCGCCAGCGAGCGATCCACCGTTAAGTAGACGGGCCGTCACGGGTAACCCCACGCTTAAAGCACCTATCTGCTGCTGTGACACCCAGGCGGTACCGGTTAGGCGGCGATCATCAATCAAGCGTGCCCACTCTTCGCCTGGCTGGAGTAGGTCGCCAAGCTCTACCTGTATTCGGTCGAGGGTGCCGTCAAATGGGGCAGTGGGCCGGGTGTCTTGCAGCTGTTTCTCTAGCTGCGCCACCTGCGCCGCGCTGGCGCTGAGCGCGCTTTGCAGGCGCAGCAGCTCCGGCTGGGAAATTAGCTCACGACGGCGCAGGCTCTGGGCACCGGCGTACTCGGCTTCGGCCAGCGCTAGTTCATCTCTGGCCTGCCGCAAGCGTTCGGGCAGGGCATCGTTATCCAGCACTAGTAGCGTTTCGCCCTGGCGCACGCTCTCTCCTTGCTTGACCGGCTTCTCTGCGACGTAACCCGCGACGTTGGCACGCAGCACTGTCTCACGCTCAGCGGTGAGCTGGCCCTGTAGCACCTGCTGGGGAATATACGGCGTGCTCTGCTGAGTGCTTACCTCGACGCGGGGGAGGGCCTCGGCTTGCTCTGCTGTGCTTTCAGGAGGTGAAGATTGAAACTGCTGAAAATCGCCAACGGCCAGCCATACCACTAACGCCAGCACCAGCAGGCTAGCCAGCGCGTAAGAGGGGGGAATTCGTCGCATGGAAAGTCACTGTTCCAAGGGAATGACAAAATAGATAGCGCGGTAAGGATGGTACCGCAGCCCGTCACACCATAGCGTAACTGGCCGTTTTCAGCGAGTATCAAGCCCGCGTGCAAATGGGTAGTCGTCTCATGTCTGATTGAGTTTTTGAGCGTCTGGGCATACCATCATGGCGCTATTCTTTACCAGGCGAACCTCCATTAGGCGAACCATCAAGGAGCAATGATGAAAGATCCAGTACGTATTGCGATTACCGGCGGTGCCGGCCAGATCAGCTACTCTCTTATTTTCCGTATTGCCGCTGGCGACATGCTAGGGCCGGATCAGCCTGTCATTCTCCAGCTTCTCGAAATTCCTCAAGCGATGGACGCGCTGAACGGCGTCGTGATGGAAGTTAACGACTGTGCGTTCCCGCTGGTGCAAGACATCGTTGCCACCGACGACCCGAACGTTGCCTTTAAAGATGCTGACTTCGCTCTGCTGGTAGGTGCACGTCCGCGTGGCCCGGGTATGGAGCGTAAAGATCTGCTGGAAGCCAACGCCGCGATCTTCTCTGTACAGGGTAAAGCACTGAACGACCATGCTAGCCGTGATGTGAAAGTGCTGGTCGTCGGCAACCCGGCCAACACCAACGCGCTGATTGCTTCCTGCAACGCGCCGGATCTGGACGCTGGTCAGTTCACTGCCATGACGCGTCTGGACCACAACCGCGCGCTGACCCAGCTGGCTCAGAAAACTGGCAAGCACGTCACTGACGTCGAAAACATGATCATCTGGGGCAACCATAGTGCCACCCAGTACCCGGATCTGGCCCAGTGCAAAGTCGACGGCAAAGCCGCTTTCGATCTGGTTGAGCGTGACTGGTACGAAAACGACTTCATCCCGACTGTGCAGCAGCGCGGTGCCGCGATCATCAAAGCGCGCGGTGCTTCCTCTGCCGCTTCTGCTGCGTCATCTGCCATCGACCACATGCGCGATTGGGCGCTGGGTTGCGACGGCATCGTCAGCATGGCGATTCCCTCCGACGGCAGCTACGGCATTGCCGAAGGCATCATCTACTCCTACCCGGTGCGCTGCCAGGGTGGCAAATATGAAATCGTCCAAGGCTTCGAACTGGACGCGTTCAGCAAAGAGAAGATGCAAGCCACCGAAAAAGAACTGCGTGAAGAGCGCGCTGCCGTTGAGCACCTGCTCGGCTAAACGCGCCTGCTAAGCGCTTTTTATAAGCGCTTAGTCACGCAAAACCCCGCAAGATTTCTTGCGGGGTTTTTTTGTCGGTATTGGCTGCGCAGGTACGACCCTCCAATAGGGTGAGCGCCACGAGTCAATGTGCGCCTCGAATTTTTGATGAAAAGAGTGTCAAATAGAGCAGCGGTAGATAAAGACGTAAGAACGCTGGGGCACTCATCGGCACCGTTAGAGGAGAAGGGTATGCAGGCGATTGAGTTTGAGGCAGACATTCAAGACGGTATGGTTAAAATCCCGGACGAATATGGAGACTTAAAAAACAGGCATGCCCGGATTGTGGTGCTGTATGAAAACAGCACATCAGAGCCGAGCGAGCCTGGGCCGTCATCCGGTCTCGATTTCTCGTCTGTCAAAGCGCCCACTCTGACAACCCAGGAAGGGGTCGAATATCAACGGAGCATGCGGGATGAGTGGTAACTATTTGCTCGATACAAACGTTTTTATCAACGCGATCGAGCGACAGCTATGCCTGCCGCCTGCCTATTACGCTTACTCCGTGATCACTGAGCTTGAACTGTTGGGATTCCCAGGTTTACCCCTTCAAGAAGAACAGGCTATTTCAGCTTTATTAGCCAAGCTGACACGCGTCGAGCTCAACCACTCGGTAAAAATAGAGACGATCAACACACGTCGTCATACTCAGATGAAATTACCTGACAGCATCATTTCTGCATCTGCCACGGTGACGCAAACAACATTGGTCACAGACGATGCCAAATTGGCAGCTAAGCACCCAGGCAACGCTATATCATTGAATATGCTCTTGAGTTCTTAAGAGTAGATGTCGTCACCGAGATTGAATGATTCACGGTGGCCCAATCCAGGCGGCTAATCGCCGCCTTCGCGGATGCCTCATTTGCTCGTCCCTCGCAAGATTCGTTACGCCGCGCTACGGGTGTCACGTACTTGAGGTGGACTAATTTGTAGCGCGGCGTAAGCGGAGCGCACCCGCGAAGCACCCCGCCAGGGGTGCCGATGGCGTCACCAAGATTTGATGGTTCACGGTGGCTCCATCCGGGCGGCTCACCG
>Ga0208063_1000389_pt1 | contig 14470 bp, 8 predicted proteins | sample DeeseametaMP0203_FD_184219 | JGI IMG/M metagenome (GOLD analysis project Ga0208063, IMG submission 184219) | Marine microbial communities from the Deep Atlantic Ocean - MP0203 (SPAdes) | ecosystem: Environmental > Aquatic > Marine > Oceanic | place: South of Cape Verde, Atlantic Ocean | collected... | reverse complement strand
GACACCTATGAACATTCAATCAATGTTCAATTCCCGTAACTAATTGATTTATTGGTGGGCCAGCAGGGACTTGAACCCCGGACCGGACGATTATGAGTCGTCAGCTCTAACCAACTGAGCTACTGGCCCAAACCAATTCCTTCATGATAGCCACCAAGACGGGGTAAAACAAGATTTTTCGTAATTTGCGAATTAAGGAACCCCCCCGCCCGTGGATATAATGCAACATTAATTTGGCAAAAGTGAGAAACGCATCATTGGCGGGTGTCGTGCAAAAAAACGTTCTGAAGTATAGGCCAGTCTAAGCAACAAAGATTCTTCCCACGGACGCCCCATTAACTGCATCCCCACCGGTAAACCCTGTGCATCGTAACCGACAGGAAAAGAAATTGCGGGGAATCCTCCAAGATTTGCCTGCGGTGCATAGCGCATTAATTCCGTCAAAGTACTGAGATCCGATTCTCCTTTTTTCAAAGCATCCGGTGGTATCGGAGGAGCGGTACGGGCCGTTGATGGAGTAACAACTGCGTCAACGTTTTGAAAGATTTGACTCATCTTCCTGATAAGCTGGGCGCGTACACGCTGGGCTTTTACATAATCATCTCCTTTAAACTGCTGTGCCAGAGTAAGATTAACTAAAGCATCCAGTCCCAAGGGTTGACGAAAAGGTTTAAAATTAGTTTTCAGAGAAGTCAGCAGTTCTGTAACAAAAGATACCGCATGTGCCATACGTATTTCATCCAGGTCCGGAATGTCAATTTCCTGTACGGTAGCACCTAGAGATTTAAAAGAATCCAGCATTTGATTGCAGCTTTGTACAATATCTACGGACGCATGATTAAACCACGGTAAAAATACTCCCAGTCTAACTCCTGTTAAATCTGAATTATCAAAATCCTGAAGATCCACCGATGGCTGATCCTGTGTCCAAACCTGTCTGGGATCAGGACCTGCCAGAAACGAATAGGCTAAAGCCGTGTCACGTACTGTGGAGGTAATTGGACCTACTGTCGAGAGACTCCATGATAGAGGTGCACTGCCGGCAGAACTGATCCGGCCCCAAGTAGTTTTAAGTCCTACAACACCGCACAAACTTGCAGGAATCCTGATTGAACCACCACCGTCAAGTCCAAGTGCAATTGGACACAACCCTGCTGCCACTGCTGCAGCTGATCCGCTTGAAGATCCTCCCGGATAGTGGTCAAGGTGATAAGGATTTCTAGTAGTACCATAGTGAGTATTGAGCCCCGTTACCCCCATTCCGATTTCATGCATATTGGTTTTACCCACCATCAGTGCACCGGCAGAACGCAATCTCTCAACCGTTGTAGCATCCTCCGCCGGAGGCTGAGTGTTGTAAAATTTAGTACCAACCATTGTTGGAAAAGGGAGCATATCCAGTTCATCTTTTACTGCTACCGGAACTCCATCAAGTATTCCCAATGATTCCCCACGTTCATAACGCTCTGCCGATGATTTTGCCTGCTGCATCAGTTCCCGTTCTTCCCAGGCCATAAAAGGGAGCAGTGGTACAGCACTTCCTTCAATACTGCGAATTATATCCATTAAACGCATTGCAACATCTACCGGAGTTGTTTTTCCTTCAAGATATGCCCGATGAAAATCAGAGGCCGTTTCAGGTTGAAAAAGACTTTGCTTTTCAGAATTAGCAACTTTTTTGTCAGTTGCAGATTCACGATTTTGTTCGGCAGAAACAATAAACTGTTTGATGGACTTTTTGGCTGCAGTCAAAGTGATTTTACTATCTGCAGGATGAACGGGATGCATCACAGGCGCATCTTCAACATGGCATTTTCGCAGTCGGGAAAGACCGGCTTGACGAAGGAGTAGCGGGAGTAGCAGTAACCGAACTCCTGGGGTTCTCAACAGGAACAGCAATATTTTAAGGGTACGTCCGGATGTCCTGGGAATGCGGATGGATTTAAGGTTATAAACAGGTTTTTCTTTTTTTGCAAACGGCCACAAAAAGAGCAAAAGCCGTTTTGCTCCGGATGAAATCATTCTGATTTTACTATCCTTATTTTCCATCTCAAACTATATTTACTTTGATTACCGGGGAAGTTCAAAAACAAAGCACGCTCCATCTTTGACTTCAGAATCGACCCAAATATTTCCGCAATGTGCAGCAATAATTTTTTTCACAGTAGCCAGCCCAAAACCATATCCCTCTACATCGTAATTCAAGCGGGTATTTGTTTCAAACACTTTGTCCTGATGTTCCGCAATTATTCCCGGCCCGTTATCTCGAATCCAAAATTTAACAGTATCCCTACTTTCTTCACCACCGAATTTTATCCTGACAGGATTTTTTGTACCCCGAAATTTTATCGAATTGGCAATCATATTTTGCCAGACTTTCAGCATCCGGATTGGATCACACCTTGCTTCCGGCATGTCCGGCAGCTTGCTGAAACAGGCTATTCCTTCTTGTTCTGCATATTCAAAATTTTCAATCACCGCATTTATTATACGATCCATCGATACAGATTCCAATTCACCAATAACCTGGCCTGCTTCCGCATAATCCAGTTGCGTATTGATAAAATCCAGCATTTTGGTAAAAGTCTGTGGAATCCGTTCTAGTAATTCTTTTAAGCCTTCATCCTCAATGATTTGTGGAAATTCATTTTTGATGCGGTACAGAAAAAAATCATAAAGGCTGGCTGCACCAACGATTGGAGATTTAAGATCATGACTGACTGTGTGTGAGAAACTGCTAAGTTCCTGTTTTTTTTGCTGCAGTTCCTTGTTCAGTTCTTTGATTCTGTCAAGATCTTCTTTGCTGCGCAAAGCTGATTTTACACGGGATACTAAAATGGTACGATCAATCGGTTTGTAAATATAATCCACTGCTCCTGCGTCAAAAGCCTCCTCAAGGGAATCCATTTCCTGTTTGGCCGTTACCATTAATACAGGAATATCGTGGCATGCAGGAATCATTTTAATACGTTTCGTAGCCTCAATTCCATCCATCACGGGCATCATAATATCCATCAAAATGCAATCCGGACTCCAGTTTTTCAGAATTTGCAGGGCCTCATTTCCAGACGAAGCTTTTCTAAATTCACACTTCAGTTGCCTCTGCAGATGGTCTTCAATCAGTAAACAGTTGTCCTCAATATCATCAACAATCAATATTCTGCGGGTGGCCCTGTGCCGGTCACTGGCTGGCATGAAATTTTTTTCAGTTACATGTGTATAGAGCGTTTTTCTGATGCGTCCAACATTGCTTCTTTGATGGCCTCTGCATAAGTCGGATGGGCATGTGACATCCGCGCGATATCTTCTGCGCTGGCCCGGTATTCCAGAGCAACAACTGCTTCTGCAATCAAATCTGCAGCACGTGCTCCAACCAAATGAATTCCTAATATTTCGTCAGTATCCTTGTCTGCCAGGACTTTTGCAAAACCTTCTGTGTCCATGGATGCACGGGCACGTCCTAGTGCCTTGAACGGGAAATTACCCGTTTTATAGTTATAATTTTCAGCTTTCAATTCGTCCTCAGTAAAACCGACTCCTGCTGCTTCCGGCCAGGTGTAGAGCACTCCCGGAATTGCTTTGTAATTGATATGCGGTTTTTGACCTGCTATCGTTTCCGCCACAAAAACTCCTTCTTCTTCTGCCTTGTGCGCCAGCATATCTCCTGCCACTACATCGCCAATGGCATAGATTCCCGGAACCGCAGTTTCCAAATGTTCATTTACCGGAATACGACCTTTATCATCAAGAGTAAGGGCGATCTTTTCCAAACCCAAATTGTCTGTAAAGGGCCTGCGTCCAACTGCAACCAGACAATAATCTCCGCTGAATTCCACTTCTTTGTCCTTCTTGTTTTTTGCAACAACTTTAACACTGTCTCCTTCTACAACTGTACTTTGCACAGTATGGTTGAGAAAAAATTCCAGACCCTGTTTTTTTAAAAACCGTTGAACTTCTTTAGCCAGTGAAAAATCCATTCCGGGAATTAAACGATCAAGAAATTCCACGACCTGCACCTTTGAACCAAGTCTGCTGAAAACTGAACCCAGTTCCAACCCAATCACACCACCTCCAATCACAATTAATTTCTCCGGAACCTTTTCCAGATTCAGGGCTTCGGTTGAAGTTATGATGCGTTTTTTGTCAATTATCACACCCGGAATACTTGACGGCTTGGAACCTGTTGCAATGATAACGCGTTCGGTGTTCACAGTTTCCTTGGAACCGTCGGTGCCACTCACTGAAATCGTCTTTGAATCGCTGAATGATGCATGTCCGGAGATGACCTTGATTTTATTTTTTTTCATCAAATACTTGATTCCGTCGCATGTCTGCCCTACCACATCGTCCTTACGCTGACGCATCCTTGGCCAGTTTAGTTTTATTTTTTCCGCCATGATACCGTGTGCCTCAAAATGACAGTTTGCATTGTAGAAATGCTCACTTGAATCCAGCAAAGCCTTTGAAGGAATGCAACCCACATTCAGGCACGTTCCACCCAGTGTAGGATAACGTTCAATGATTGCCGTTTGCATCCCCAGTTGTGCACAGCGGATTGCGGCCACATAACCTCCTGGCCCTGAACCGATGATTGTTGTGTCGAATTTGGTCATTGTTTGTTATATTGAAAGTAAGGTGAAAATGGTACTAAGGCTCTTTTTGAATTAGGCACTAAGGCACTAAGGCACTAAGGCAAAATCAACTACCACTTCTGATTTTACTAACCAGGGAAAGTAGCATTCTTTCTATTTCTCGAGTATTTTCGTAAAGGCCATTGAACTCAAATTCGGTTAAGTATTCCAACTTTTTCGCAATTTCCAGTTGAGTTTGTAACTCGTATTAGAGAACCTACAAAAATTTGTAAAAAACGAACATAATCTCCAGTGGATCTTCGTCCATATCCTTCAGCAATGTTGCTGGGAATTGAAACTGCGCTTTGACGCAACTGGGAGATCAAACCATAAAACTCCGACTTTGGAAAATTCCCAGATGCCGGATAGATCTGTGTTACCAAATCCACAAATTTTTGCCAAACAATTAAATCTCGAAACGTCTTAATTGTTCCCATCCTGATGTTACCTCATACCAAATGTCCCAAGCCTCAGTGCCTCAGCTACTTTGTTCCTCAGTGCCTTTTTCCTTTGTGCCTCAGTACCTTATTAACACAGAGCCTTTTTTCCTTTGTGCCTTAGTGCCTCAGTGCCTTATTAACTCAGTACCTTTTTTATATAAGCATCCTTGTCGGATTTTCCAGGAATTCTTTTACACGAACAAGAAAACTCACCGATTGCTGACCATCGACAATACGATGATCATAGGACAGAGCCAAATACATTACCGGACGAATCTCAACTTTTCCTTCAACTGCCATGGGCCGCTCAACGATATTGTGCATTCCCAGTATTGCGCTTTGCGGTGGATTTAAGATTGGAGTAGAAAGCATTGAACCAAAAACTCCTCCGTTTGTGATAGAAAAAGTACCGCCTTCCATTTCGTCAATACTGAGTTTGTTTTCACGCGCACGTTTGGCAAGTCTGCCAATTTCAATTTCAATTTGTGCAAGAGAGAGAGATTCTGCATTTCGAACAACTGGTACCATCAAGCCTTTGGGTGCACTCACTGCAATACCCATATCGACATAATCATGATAGACAATTTGATCCCCATCTATCTGGGCGTTGACTGCCGGAAAGTCCTTTAATGCTTCCGTGCATGCTTTTGTAAAGAGTCCCATGTAACCCAACTTTATGTTGAATTTTTCCATAAACGCGTCTTTACTCTGGGAACGCAGCTCAAAAATAGCATGCATATCGACTTCATTAAAAGTCGTCAACATTGCTGTTTCGTTTTTTACTGCAACCAGACGCTCTGCCAGTTTTCGGCGCAGGCGGGACATACGTTCTCTTTTTATGCTGCGGGAACCGGACACAACCGGAGGGGTCGCTTCAAGTTTTGTTTCCGTGGTGGAAGCGGCATAATCCGGATTCTGCTGCAAATGCATTTCTACGTCTTGAGTCATTATTCGACCACCGGGGCCGCTTCCGGATACGCCTGTTGCACCCTTCTCAGCCATCATTTTTCTAGCAGCAGGAGATGGATGTCCGGCGGCATATGATGCTGAAGCAGAAGAAGCTTCATCCGGAATAGTTGCACGTTCAGAGGGTTCTTCTGATTTTACGATGACCTTAGATGGCGTTGGAGTTGAAGTAATTTTCGGTTGCTCTGCATCGGTATCAATCGAACATGCCACATCTCCTATTCCCGCAGTTTCGCCTTCCTGCAGCAGAATTTTCAGTCTGCCTGCACTTTCGGCAATCAGGGGCAAAGTTGCCTTGTCAGTTTCAATTTCGCAAATCGTTTCATCAATTAGAACGTAGTCGCCGTCGGCTTTGAGCCAATTCCCGATTTCAACTTCAGTAATTGATTCGCCTGGACTCGGAATTTTAATTTCCACAATAGACATAGACAAAACCTTTAAATGGGTTAGTTAAAAAATATGATCTCGCATACAGTCTGAAATCCACCCCGCACTTAAATCATCAACCCGGAAATGGAAATAAGAACAATCCAGGGGGTAATTTTGGTGCGGGTTCATTCCTCAAAAGCCCTGTGCACCAGATTTTTCTGTTCTGCAGTGTGAACCTGTGGTATTCCGACCGCAGGAGAACTGTCCGCGTCACGTGCCACCAGATCCAGCACTTTCCCGGTTTCAGAGAATGTCCGCAAAACAAAGCTCCAGGCACCCATATTTTCCGGCTCTTCCTGCACCCAGCACCATTGCTTGGCCCCGGAATATCGTTTAAAAATTGAGAGCAACTGCTTTTTTGGAAATGGATAAAGCTGCTCTAAACGTACAATCGCAATGTCTTTGACATCACTGCTTTGCTGACATTCAAGTAAGTCATAAAATACTTTACCGCTGCAAAACAAAACCTTTCGGACAGAGGACGCATCCACAAAATCATCGTCGATTACTTCCAGAAAATGAGTTCCTTCGAGAAAATCATCAAGCAAACTCAAACACAATGGATGACGTAACAAACTTTTAGGTGTAAAAATTACCAGCGGTTTCCGAAACGGCAATGCCATTTGACGACGCAAAATATGAAAGATATTTGCAGGAGTGGTGCAGTTGACAATCTGCATATTATTTCCGGCACAAAGAGTCAGAAAACGCTCAATCCTGGCTGAAGAATGTTCCGGCCCCTGCCCCTCATGTCCGTGCGGCAACATGAGTACCACACCATTCATGCGGTGCCATTTTGTTTCAGAAGATGAAATAAACTGATCAATAATTATTTGCGCTCCATTTGCAAAATCACCAAACTGCGCCTCCCAAATTGTTAAAGAAGTTGGAGCAGCATAGGCATAACCGTATTCAAAACCCAGAACACCATATTCTGAAAGAAACGAATTGTAGACTTCAAAGGGAGCCTGATCCTTGAAAAGATAATTCAAGGGAACGTGTTTTGTGTTGTCCTCAGAGGTGATAATTGCATGCCGATGCGCAAATGTTCCTCTTCCGCTGTCCTGGCCGCTTAAACGGACAGGCGTACCCTCTGTTACCAAAGTCGCAAAGGCCATGGTTTCAGCCATTCCCCAATCAAGCTGTTTTTTCTCTGTAACCATTTTCCGGCGGTTTTTATACAGCTTTTGGATTTTTGCAAAAAATTTCAAATCAGCACCGGGACTTCCGGATCTTGACAAGTCTGTCACCAGTTCGCTGATTTCTACAAATTTCTTTCTGGACACTCCTGTTTCCGGAGATTTTTCAAAATCCTTTTCTTCCGCTCTCCGGACTCCAGACCAGACGCCTTCCAGAAATGAAGTAACAGAGGCCGTTTCCTGTTGCTTCGATTCCTCCAAACGGTCGTTGAGGTACTGCTTGAATTCATCTTCCATTTGCGTTGTTTCTTTTTCCGTAAAACTTCCGGATTCCACCAGTTTCTTACTGTAAACTTCCCTGACCTTTGGATGCCTCGCAATCCGTCGATACAAATCGGGCTGTGTAAATCTTGGTTCATCTGCTTCATTGTGACCATGCCGCCGGTAACCCAAAATATCGACAAATACATCCCGATGGAATTCTTGACGAAACTCAAGTGCGAGTTTTGTAACATAGGCTACAGCCTCAATATCATCTGCATTAACGTGAAATACAGGTGAAAGAGTTGTTTTTGCCACATCCGTACAATAAGTGCTGGAACGTCCTTCCATAAAATCTGCAGTGAATCCAACCTGATTGTTAATCACCAAATGTACAGTTCCGCCAGTTTCGTATCCCGGAAGTTTCGACATTTGCAAAACTTCATAAATGATACCCTGGCCTGCCATTGAGTGATCTCCGTGAATGAGAATCGGCACCAGTTTTTTAACATTGCCCTCGTGATATTGATCTATTTTGGCCCGGGAAATTCCTTCCACAACCGGATTTACTGCTTCCAGGTGTGATGGATTTGGGGTCAGGCTCAGGTGCACTTTTTTTCCACTGCGCACTTTCTTGTCACTTGAATAGCCCATGTGGTATTTCACATCACCGGAAAATCCGTCGCTACCAAAGGCCTTTCCTTCAAATTCAGCAAAAATATCGCTGTAGGTTTTTCCTAAGATATTTGCCAGCACATTTAACCTGCCGCGATGTGCCATTCCAATCACAAACTCTTCCACACCAAGTTCAGCACCATACTCAAGTATCATATCAAGTGCAGGAATAATTGATTCTCCTCCTTCAAGTGAAAATCTTTTTTGTCCCACAAATTTAGTATGCAGAAAACTTTCAAAGGCCACTGCTTCATTCGTTTTACGTAAAAGCTCGATTTTCTCTTCACGAGAAAAATTTGGTGTGTTGCGGCAGGATTCCATTTTTTGCTCAAGCCAGTTTATAATCTCTATTGTCCTTACAAATTTGTATTCCACTCCGATGGAACCACAATACGTTTGTTCCAATAATTCGAAAATTTCACGCAAAGTTGCATTTCCAATTCCAACACGTGTACCCGCATGAAACTCCGTATCCATATCCGCTTCACTTAAGCCAAAACTTTCTAGGACTATTTCTCCCTCATGTATCCGCCGAGGACGTACAGGATTGGTGTTTGCGAACATGTGCCCGCGCTGGCGATAAGCTCCAATCAGGTTGCTGACTGCCATCTCTTTTTGAAACTGTTCTGGAACAACTTCTTCAGTATGATCAACAACCGGTTTAGCTTGGGCTTCCTGAGAAAAATCTGCCTTTGAAAATTCAAATCCTTCAAAAAAATTCCTCCACTCCTGATCTATAGAGTTGGGATCCTGCTGATATTGCTGATAAAGCCCTTCAAATGCGCCAATATCTGCGTTATTTAAATATGAAAGTGGGTTCATGATAATTGTAAATAAATAAGTAATGCTGTTTTCATAAAAAGTCTCAAAACCGTGTCATTTCGAGCCAAGCAAGAAATCCTGTATAAGCGACCACACTGATATCATAAATATTTTCCACCGAGGTCGAAATGACAGTGAGGATTTCAGACTGTTTACGAGACAGTCAGTAATATCAAGTAATTTTATGCTTAATTTCATGTCAACTAAATCATTTTCTACGTACCGGTTTTTTACGACTTACTTTGGAACGCATAGTCCCTTTATTTGTATCTTTTCCTTTTTTACGGTCTTTAGAGCGTGACGAGAATTTTGTGGATTTCGGAGCTTTCGAGATATTGGAAATTCTTAACTGTTGTCCTGCGACCCAAACTTTTTTCAAGTCATTCAACACATCTTTTGGCATTCCATCCGGCAGATCAATTACGCTGTAATCATCATAAATATTGATCCGTCCGATGTACTGACTATCGAGTCCTGCCTCATTTGCAATGGCACCAACAATGTTGCCGGGTTTCACCTCGTGAATGTGACCCACTTCAAGACGGTAACGCACCATCCCCTCTTCCAGCGGCAGTTCCTTTCTGTGAGTACGAACGCGCTCTTTTCCCTGTCCTTTGCTTCGTTCTTTTCCTTTATCTGTTCCTTTATCCGTTCCTTTACCTCTACCTCGTTCTTTAACACGATTGGAATCGGATTTTTCCCAGTCAGAATCTGTTTTTTGTTTTGCCCGCTTCTGCAACAGGAATGGGGAGTTGCCTTGTAAAAGGAGTGCAAGAGCAGCAGCAATTTCCAGTGCTGGCACATTGTGTTCCTGTTGATACTGCTCAATCATTTGATAAAACAAACCCAGTTCTTCTGTTGCAAGAGTGTCGCTGATATCCTGTTTGAATTTAGCAATCCGCTTGTCATTGATCACTTCAGTGGAGGGAAGTTCCATCATTTCAATCTTTTGCCTGGTCGCACGTTCGATGGAATTCAACATCCTTTTTTCACGGGGTGCAACAAACAAAATAGCGTCACCTTCACGACCCGCACGTCCCGTTCGACCAATACGATGCACATAGGATTCCGTATCATGCGGAATATCATAATTCAGCACGTGGCTGATACGTTCTACATCCAGCCCTCGTGCAGCTACATCTGTGGCCACCAGAATATCCAGCTTTCCCTTCTTCAAATTTTCAATAGTACGTTCACGTTGACTTTGCTTGATATCTCCATTGAGCGCTGAGGAAGCATAACCGCGTGCTTCCAGCTTTGAAGACAACTCCACCGTAGCGGTTTTTGTTCGGACAAAAATAAGTATCGCCTCAAATGGTTCTGCTTCCAGGATACGCGTCAACGCATCCAGTTTATGCATCCCGCTCACTGGCCAGAAACGTTGACGGATCGTAGGGGCAGTGGTGGTTTTATCCTTAATGATAATTTCTACAGGGTCTTTCAAATATCGCGTGGCAATCCGTCTTATCTGATGCGGCATGGTGGCAGAAAAAAGGGCAATTTGTCTTTCCTTAGGTGTTTGCTCAAGAATCCACTCAACGTCATCAATAAATCCCATCCGCAGCATTTCATCTGCTTCATCCAGAACAAGTGTGCTGAGCTTATCAAGTTTCAAAGTACCGCGACGCATGTGATCCATCACGCGTCCTGGAGTTCCAACCACTACATGTGATCCACGCTTCAAACCTCGTATTTGCCCACTATATTCCTGACCTCCATAAATCGGCAGCACATGAAAACTTTTCATATGAGATGCATATTTTTTAAAGGCTTCTGCGACCTGAATCGCTAACTCTCGGGTAGGTGCAAGGACCAAAACCTGCGGGTCTTTCTGCCGTAAATTTAAGTTGGAAAGCAAAGGCAGAGCAAAAGCCGCTGTTTTACCAGTACCGGTTTGTGCCTGTCCCAATACGTCTTTCTTTTCCAACATTAATGGAATAGTTTGCTCCTGAATGGGGGTGGGAGTTTCATAACCAACTTCGTCTAAAGATTTTTGGAGAGCAGGTTTAAGTTCGAATTCACTGAAAGAGGTAATCATTATTAATAATTTGGGTGTATTGAAAACAACTGATTTTACACGAGACGGCCTGCTGTAGAGTATGCTAAACCGTATTGTGTCTTCTAGACTTCTAACCTTAAATCATCTCATATTTGGACAACACATTAAAGAAGCAATGCTAAAATTACAAATATAAATCCGGTTCACAGTAAAAGTATTTCATATGTAATCCCGGACTTGATCCGGTATCAAGTTTTTCAAAAAGTTTGAGATCAAGTATTGAAGTTGTTCCTCTGGAATCCCGCATGCGTGGGATGACAATGGAGAAAAAACGAAAGCGGCAAAACAGTTATAGCAACTAAATCAACACAGTCATTTCGACCGAATGTATTGTCATCTTGAGCGTAGAGAGATCTATCAGATAACAGTGTTTAAGATTATCCAAGATTTCTCGCTTCGCTCAAAATGACACGGTTTCAGGACTTTTTAATACGGAATTATGCTTTGTAAAAGGAGAATCCCCTCAGGCGCAGGGAATTTGTGATAACAGAAACAGAACTGAGTGCCATTGCTGCTGCAGCCAGCATTGGATGCAAAGCCGGTCCGCCAAAAGGCACTAACAAACCAGCAGCAATCGGAATGCCGACTACATTGTAACCAAAGGCCCAAAAAAGATTTTGGCGAATGTTCCTCAAGGTCGCACGGCTGAGTCGCAATGCGTCAGCAACGTGCCGCAAATCATTTTTCATCAGCACCATGTCCGCCGTTTCCAGCACCACATCGGTTCCGGATCCCATTGCAATGCCGACATCCGACTGGGCCAATGCCGGAGCATCGTTGATGCCGTCACCAATCATGCCCACGTGTTCACCCCGTGCCTGATACTGCTTTACAATTTTGGATTTTTCTTCCGGAAGAACACCAGCATGAATTTTAGTGATTCCTGTTTTTTCAGCAACTGCTTCCGCAGAATTTTTTTGATCACCGGTGAGCATCACAACTTCCAAGCCTAATTGTTGAAATTTTCGGACCGCTTCAGCGCTTTCAGGTCTAGCTTCATCTGCCAGACATATCACACCTGCTAAGTTTCCATCAAGGGCAACAAAAATCGGAGTACTTCCGGAAGGAATTTGTTTTGCCAAAATTTCCGGAACCTCGGAGAAAATATTTTCACTTCGCATCAAAGCCGGATTTCCGACAAAAATTAAATTCCCATTGCAAATGGCTTTTACACCAAATCCAGATTTTGCTTCAAATGCAGTAATTTCCGGTAATGTAAGGTTCGCTTTCAAATTCTGTTTTTCCGCCTCAGCAACTACAGCTCGTCCCAAAGGATGCTCGGAACCTTGTTCTACTGCCGATGCTAATTTCAATAATTCGGTCTGGGCCTGTTTTTGATTTTTTGTATCAACTGTTATAATTTGCGTAACTTTCGGACGGCCTTCGGTCAGCGTTCCGGTTTTGTCCAGAATGAGGGTGTCGAGTCGATGTGCTGCTTCCAGAGCAGGAGCATTCCGGAACAAAATTCCATGCTGTGCGGCGGTTCCGGTTCCAACCATAATTGCAATCGGCGTGGCCAGTCCCAAAGCACAAGGACAGGCAATCACCAAAACGGCGACAGTGTAACCTAAAATTTCATTGGCGGATGCTCCGGAAAGCCACCACCCAACTCCGGTAAAGGCCGCAATTACCAAAACCACAGGAACGAAAACGCCTGCAACTTGATCGGCCAAACGTGCTACCGGTGCTTTGGCCAGTTGAGCGTTTTCCACCAGCCGGATTATGCGGGACAGTGTTGTTTCTCCTCCCACGCGCTGTACTCGAATCGTGAGCACTCCGTTGGTGTTGAGGGTTCCTCCGGTGACTTCAGATCCACTGGAACCGTGATCTCCAACAGTTTTTTCAACGGGAAGCGGCTCGCCAGTGAGCATCGATTCGTCCACAAAACTTGAGCCTTCCACAACGATTCCATCTGCCGGCACAATACTTCCCGGACGAACACGCAGGACATCTCCGGGATGTACCAAATCAATTGAAATGCTTGATTCCTTTCCCTCATGCACCAGGACTGCTTCTTTGGGACGCAATTTCAACAACGAACTGATCGCTGCCGAAGCACGGCTGCGGCTTTTGGCTTCGAGCGATTTTCCCATCAAAATTAGTGCGATGATCACACCTGCTGTTTCAAAATAAAAACCTTCTACGTTCAGTTGCGTTCCAAATAAATTCCACAAACTGAACCCAACCGCCGCAGCAGTTCCCATGGCTACGAGGGTATCCATGTTGGGGGTACGATGCAACAATGTGGAAATACCTTTGGTATAAAAATCACGTCCGGCCCAAAGCACAGGCAAAGTCAACAGCAATTGAATCAGCCCGTAGCGCAGGGGTTCCGTTTCCGGAGCAAACCAGTTGGGAAGTGAAAAACCTAACATCGGCCCCATGGCCAACAAAACAAGCGGTACTGAAAATCCAAGCGCCAGCCACATTTTGCTGCGGAATTTTAAGTATTCCTGTTCCGACTGCTCGGATGGTTCCGGTGCATCCTCAGTATCCTTCAATCGCTGAGCCTCAAATCCTGCTTCTTCAACAGCGGATTCCATAACCGATGGATTAGCGATTTCCGGATTGTAATGAACTGCTGCCCGGTTCAGAGCAAAATTGACTTCCGCCAAATCCACACCATCTACGTTGCCCAGGGCTTTTTCCACTGAATTCACACAGCCGGCACAAGTCATCCCCTGAATATCCAAATTGATAATTTGTATCGCTTGTTCCATTTTTCCTCCAAAATTAAGGAATCTTTGCATGTTCGATTATATAACAAAATCCAAAAGAACACATAAACCGGGTAGGGCAGCATTACACGGCGGCCTGAGGCGGAGACGTAGCAAGGCCCTATCGTTTCATCATTCTTTTATACCTTATAGGGGTATTATGTTTACGTCAAGCTAAAAAAATAATTATTTTTCCCATTGAAACTTTTCCAGACTATGTGAAGGTAAAATTGTGTCTTTCAGCTTTATTTTTCTTTTCTTCACTTTTTAAGGGACCTCATCTTACACGCAACGCTACTCATCACAAACTGCGATAAATCTTCCGCTCGCT
>Ga0208063_1000386_pt1 | contig 14498 bp, 9 predicted proteins | sample DeeseametaMP0203_FD_184219 | JGI IMG/M metagenome (GOLD analysis project Ga0208063, IMG submission 184219) | Marine microbial communities from the Deep Atlantic Ocean - MP0203 (SPAdes) | ecosystem: Environmental > Aquatic > Marine > Oceanic | place: South of Cape Verde, Atlantic Ocean | collected... | reverse complement strand
TGATTAAGTCGACAAACCTTGGTAAAAGTTGGACATCGCTTGCTGAAGACTTGCCTGAAAAGCATTTGGTTTGGCGCATTGTGCAAGACCACGTAAACAAAGATCTGTTATTTATTGGCACCGAATTTGGCGTGTTCTTCTCGGTGAATGGCGGCAAGAAATGGGTTGAGCTTGATGGCGGTATGCCAACAATTTCAACACGAGATGTAAAAATTCAGCGTCGTGAAAATGACCTGGTTGCTGGTACCTTCGGTCGCGGGATCTACATTCTTGATGACTACGCACCGCTTCGTTCATTAACCGAAAAGTCGATGCAGCAAGACGCGATTTTGTTCGGGCCAAGCCGCCCAGTAAAATGGTTCCAGCTAGATGATAATCACACCGACTCTGACGGCGACGATCGCTTTGTAGCGAAGAACCCAGAGCATGGTGCAACCTTCACCTATTACCTTAAAGACAGTTTGCTAACAGCCAAAGAAAAGCGCCAAGAAGCAGATAAAAAAGCAGTAGAAGATAAAAAGTACCCTAAATACCCGAGTTGGGAAGCGGTTGAAGCGGAAAATCAAGAAGCGGAACCTGCGGTTTATATTGAAGTGCGTGATAGCGAAGGCGACATTATTAAACGCGTTGATGGCAAGACCAAAAAAGGGCTACATCGCCTAACGTGGGATATGAAGTATTCATCTACTAACCCGTTAACGGAAAAAGACAGTAAAAATAATGGCCTGATGGCACTGCCAGGCAGTTATACCGCTACCTTGTTTAAACGCGTGGGTACCAAGGTAACGCCGCTTTCTGAGCCGGTTTCATTCGAATTGGCTGCTATTGTTGAAGGTGCACTTGAAGGTGCAACACCACAAGAAATGGAAGCCTATGGAAGTGCGGTTAGTGATGCACAAAAACGTGCGATTTCAGCCACAACAGTGCTAAAACAGCTGAAAGATACAATGGCGTTGCTGCGCACAGCCATTGATCGTACCCCAAGCGATATTGCAAAGCTTGAGGCGCAGTTTGCTGCAATTCAAGAAGAGATACATGCCGTAAACAGACAATTCTACGGCCTTAAGTCTCGCGATAGAATGGGTATAAAGCCCGCTAATATCATGAGCCGTTTACGATATGCTCGTTCGGCACTAGGCTCTTCCTACGGTCCTACAGCGCAGCATAAAGATCAGCTGGGTTACGCAAACGATAGCTTAGACAGTGCGGTTGCGCGTATTGGCACATTGCAAAGCACTGCCGTGCCTGCACTCCAACAAGCCGTAGTTGAAGCTGGCGGTCCGTGGACTTCTGGTCTACCTGTTATTAATAAATAGCGAAACGGGCAAAGCGCATGGGGTTACCTCATGCGCAATGTCATCTTACCTTTTTATAAGCCAGCGAAAGGCGCGGCGGTAATGAAATTGTCGTGCCCTGGCTTTTACATTTTAATTTTAAGTCTTAGTTTTATCCCTAACTTGTCAGTTTAATGAGTGTGCTTTTGTCTTCTTATTCCTCGCCTTTTTTTCTTTTTCTGTGTTTCTACTTTATCTCTACACGAGGTAAAAACGCTAAAAACACCGTGACGTTTTCAGGGCTATGTGCGGGTTTATTCTTTTCTTTTGTTTCGCCTTTAAGCTTCGCGCAACATGCAGATATCAGTCAGTTAGAGCGTTACACCGTAACCGCAACGCGGCCTTATTACGATGAAACCCTATCCCGTATATTTCCTCAGTATCAATTTGATAAAAGTCACCTGGTGACGCCGCTACACACCAACGAACTTTTGTTGCAAGCGCCTTCCGTATCCCTCAACGGGCAGGGCGGTCAGATACAAAGTATTAGTATTAGGGGGTACTCTCGTTGGCGTATTCAAACGCTGCTTGATGGTGTGCCTATTGTCAGCGATAGGCGAGCAGGTTCTAGCATTGGCTTTGTTCCACCTGAATTTATAACGTCGGTTTCTGTATTGCCTGGCGCAGCTTCTACGTATTTGGGGTCAGGTGCACTAGGAGGCGCGGTTAATTTGCAGCTAGATGCCACCGAGAACCCTTATCTTAATGTGGGGTACAGTAGCAACCAGCAAATGAAAACCCTTAGCTACAAAGACAGTGTCGGGAATACAGATTGGAATATAGCCTATCGCAATGCTAATAAGGGAGAAGATGCTAACGGCGCTCTGTTATTTGATCAATTTGAACAGGCCGGGCTTTTCTTGCGACATCGCCCTGAAAGCGGGTTTATAAAAGAAGCGTGGACCCTCTATTCTGACAACAATAATATTGGTAAATCGAGCAGCGATTACCCTTTAAATCGAATTTCTACTTATCCAGATAACACGCACTGGCTAGGCAAGTTGACGGTTGGAGCGGATAACTACACAGGAAGCGTTTGGTGGCATCAGTCTTATTTAGAGACGTCGGTGTTGCGCCCGCAAAGCCGTATTAACGATAGTGAAAACAAGGCGCTTGATTATGGCTTTGATATTAAGACCAAGGGCAATTGGCAAGATTGGTGGTTTAACTGGCAGTTACAGGTGTCAGGGCGCGAAGGCGTAGAAGCAGACGAAAAAGAATTTAGCTTAACCGCTATCCCGGTTGAACAGGGCCATGGGCCTGATTCTATTGCCCTTTTAGAGGAAAGGGCGCCTGCACTTGCTTATGAAGTAAGTACACTGAATGCAAATGAAATAAATGCTGCCGGTATTGTAGATGCCTCACGTCAATGGAATAGCACCTCATTGGCGCTAGGTGCGCGGGTGGATTGGCAGCGACAATTTGATAATACCGGTACCAATGAAAACGTCACCGCCACAAATTTAAGCGGTTATATCGGAGTAAACTATCAATTAGCAAAGCGTTGGGCAACAAGTTTGTATGTATCTAGCGCATTTAGAAACCCGTCATTAACCGAGCGCTTTTTCGCGGGGGAAACGCCCCGTGGCACAGTAATAGGCAGTACAAAGCTGCAAACCGAGAGCGCCCTAAACTCACAAGCTACTTTTGCTTACAACAGCGAACAGCTGCAGGGCGCTATCGACGTATTTTATCAGCAAATTGATAATTACATAGAAAGGCAAGCGATAGCTGACGACGTTTTACAATATGCGAATTTGGATAGTGCCACCATTAAAGGGCTAAGCTATCAGCTTAGTTGGCAGTCGAAAGTTAACAACATTGATGCGACATTAAGTGGCGCATGGGTAAATGGGCGCGATGAGTTAGGTAACGCTATTGCTGATATACCTGCCGATAATCATCGGTTAAATGTTGGTATGACATTGGGCAGTGCGCGCTTTTTTACCATGGTGGTTTATCGCGCTAGTAAATCAGATGTCGCTGAGGGAGAGCGACCCCTTGATGACGTTATTACGTTGAATGTGGGCGGTAGCTGGCGTATGAACGAGCGTATTGTGTTACAGGCCAGTTGGGAAAATTTAACCGATCAGCTGTACTATACCAGTACCGACGATAAAGCCCCTTTTGCCCAAGGTAAAAGCATACAGCTTGCATTAACCTATTTGCTTTAACGACTAACGTCGTTGGCGATTTTTTTGCTGATATTTTTGCTTTCGGTATTTGCTTTTCAACGTTGTTATCAGCATAACCAACCCGGTTACCCAGAGTACAAACAGTAAAATGGCCGCGGGTAGAAAAACCCAAAGCTTAGCGCCTTCAAAAAACCAGCTGCCGTCGTGAATAGCTTCTATGGTATCTGTCCGGCGATAGGCCACTTGAAGCACTTCCCCCGTTTGCGCGTTTAACTGCACTTCCCAGTGGTTCTTTCCTCTTACCTTGATAATGCCTTTGCCGGGGCGTACGTCTAAACGGTCAATATCCTCCCATGTCTTCAAGTTTGTTTGGGGGACTTGTTTAACTGTTGCTAATACGTCATCGAATGCTAGGGTTGGCGCGCTATTTTGAGCCTTTTGTGTGGGTGGTTGGAGCCAGTCGAACTCTTTTTTTACTTGCAGCAATAGGCCGCTGGCGATAACGATGATCACCGGAATAAAAATAACAAGCGACAGCCATAAATGAATACTTCGACTGTATTTACGAAGGGTAACCGACATTAAACAACACTTAAAACGAATAGGTAAAAACACTCGATACTATACGGTATTCGGCGGGTGCAGTAAAAACACCCTAACGCGCCGTTTACGAGATTGGTCGGTTTGGTAATGATGAGCGAAGAGACGGCCTTTAGAAAGCCGCCTCTATTTATCATTACTGTTGAGGGTCGCTGATGCCCAGCATCACCTTATCCATGGTTATAGGGAAGTCCCTAACTCGCACTTTGCAGGCATCATAGATTGCATTGGCAATGGCGGCGCCTGCACCGGTTATGCCAAGCTCTCCGATACCTTTAGCCCCAACGGGGGACGCGGCATAGTCAGGCTCTTCAAGAAAGTCTAAGTTGACTTCTGCAATGTCGCGGTTCACGGCAATATGGTATTCGCCAAAGTCTGGATTAACGAAACTTGCCGAATCGGTGTGGTGGTGAATACCTTCAGTCAGTGCATAGCCTGCGCCCCACACCATTCCTCCTTTAATTTGAGAAGACGCGGTTTTAAGATTCAAGATTTGTCCCGCGCTGAACATGCCGTACTGTCTAAGCAAGCGCACTTCACCGGTAAGTGTGTCTACTTCTACCTCTGCGAAATGTGCGCCGCATGAGTACTGCTCTTGGTCGCTTGTGTCGTCTTGCGAAACGCTTCCTGTTGCAGAGAGAGGGAAGGCGCTTTTATCAACAACATCCAACAGCAAGGCCGATTTAGCTGAAGAAGCTGTACTATTATCTGGCGCATTAGTAACAATAAATTCGCCTTGTTCCATGCGCAGCCGCGCGTTTTTATATTCGCCCGGTAAAGTCGCCATAATTTTTTGCGTTAGCGCTTCGCAGGCTTTTTTCACCGCAGAGCCTGTGCTGGCCGCGCCAAATGAACCGCCCGAGCCACAAGATGCAGGAAAGCGGCTGTCTCCTAACTTTACAATAACGTTTTCCACCGGTGTAGAGAGCATTTCTGCAGCGATTTGAGCCAAAATGGTGTAGGTGCCGGTACCAATGTCAGTCATGTCTGAGCGAACGATCACTTGCCCTTCGGCGTTAATTTCAACGTCGGCAGAGCTTTCTACTAGCACGTTCATTCGCATAGCACTTGCTACGCCGTGCCCAATGACTTTGCCTTCAGACGGTGAGGGTTTATGCTGCCAACCAAATTTTTCCGCGCCTTGGCGTAGGCATTCCCCTAAATTATGTGTAGTAAAGGGGCTGCCTTTCATTGGGTGCACAACGGGTAAGTTCTTTATACGAAAAGTAAGGGGGTCAATATTTGCTTTATGGGCTAACTCATCGATAGCGGATTCAAACGCAAGCGAGCCTATGGCATCGCCAGGAGAGCGGGTTGAATCGATAAGCGGTAAGTCAACATCCTTTACTCTATGTGTGCTTTCGATGTATTGCGATTTGTAAGTCACCCGCGCGCCTGCACCTGTTGCTTCAGCGAATTCATACCCTTTCGCTTTCGGCATAGCGCTTTTGTGAGTGATATTGGTAAGCTCGCGGTTTGCGTTTGAAGACAGCGAAATATGCTGGATGCTATGGCCTCGATGAGGGGTATTGTAAAATACCTGGCGTCTACTCAACGCAACTTTAACGGGCTGTTTCACGTGTCGAGCGCCAATACACGCCAGTATGGCATCGTAGTGTAAACCTAGTTTTGAGCCAAAGCCGCCCCCCACATAAGGGCTTTGCACCACGATATCCTCCGGCGCCATTTCTAGAGTAATGGCTAACGCTTCTACGGCTGACGCGATAATTTGCACACTGCAATAAACTTCTAATTTCCCATCTTTAAAATCGGCGACCGTGGCATGAGGCTCCATGGCTGCGGAGATTTGCGAGGGCGTGGTGTAAACACTCTCTATTTCACTGCGAATATCATCATCGTGGGGCTTTTCACCGCTGGTAACATCGGGCTCAAAACCGCCATCAAGAGACGCTGGCTTTTGTTGTGCATCATCAAACGATGTCAGTAAATCGGGGGCGTTCCCTTTAACGGTAAATGTAACTAAGCTTGCTGCATAGCGCGCTTGTTCTAGCGTATTGGCAATAACCAGTGCCACAGGAGCACCAAAATGACGGATGTGTGGCTCGTGTAGCACCGCTCGACTTTGCGTAAACCGGCTTTCGTCGGCGGGCTTACTGAAAGGCTTAAGCGGCCCTGCATTTTTATAGGTAATTACCGCACTCACACCGTCTGCACGTTCGGCTTCAGTGGTATCGATATTCGTTATTTCCCCTACCGCGGTATCACTTGACACAGGCCAGCCTATCAACGGATTACGCTCACTCATGTGTTCAGCCGCATAACGAGCTCTGCCGGTGACCTTCAAAGGCCCATCTACGCGATTAACAGCTTTACCGATAACAGGTTGATTATGCGTGGTCATATAACGCTCCTTCGTGTTCTGGGTGTTTCTCCTGATGAGCTGCTATTGAAGTCAGTACGCGTACCAAGGTATTGCGTAGTAACGTGGTTTTAAAGTTATTGCTGCCGTAAACTTTCGCATGAGACAGCTCTGCTTCTGCGGCTTGCGCAATAACTTCTTGAGAAAGCTCTGCGCCTTCGAGTACACGAATGGCGCTTTGTGGGTACCATGGCTTAGTACCTACGCCGCCAAAGGCAAGAGAAAGTGTGTCAACACGCCCTTCCTTCAAGGTTAAGCCCGCAGCCACTGACACCAGCGCAAATGCATAGGAAGAGCGGTCGCGCACCTTATGATAATACTGTGTGCCGTGGCGAGACTTTGGAATAGAGATATGAGTAATTAACTCATCGTTCGCTAACACGGTTTCTATCTGCGGGGTGTCGCCAGGCTCTCGGTAAAACTCACGTAACGCTATTTGACGGGTATCATTATTTGCATTTTTTACGTTCACTTTGGCATCAAGGGCTATCATCGCAACCGCCATATCTGAAGGGTGTGTTGCGATGCAGTGCTCGCTTGTACCAAAAATAGCGTGAATACGGTTCATACTATTAAGTGCGCTGCACCCAGACCCCGGCTCTCTTTTGTTACACGCTTTAGTGGTGTCGTAGAAGTAATAACAGCGCGTACGTTGCAGCAAGTTGCCTGCGGTGGTGGCACGGTTTCGAAGTTGAACGGTTGCGCCACTTAAAAGCGCTTGGGCTAGCAAAGACAATGAAGGCTCGTCGTGGGAAAATTTTGCCAGTGCAGAATTACTTACCATAGCACCAATATGATAGTGCGCTTCATCTTGCGTAATGGCGTTTGCTTCTTTCCATTTCGCTAGGCTAATTAGCGTGTTGGGTGTCTCAACCTGAAGCTTCATTAAGTCGATGAGATTGGTCCCACCGGCTAAAAAACGCGTCGTGTCAGTAAGTGGAAGCGAGTTAAGTGGCGTAGAGTGGTCATAATGGTGTAGGTCAAAAGGCTGCATTATTGACGCTCCAAAGCAATCACATCAGTGATTGCATCTACGATATTTGGGTAGGCGCCACAGCGGCATAAGTTACCGCTCATGCGCTCACTAATGTCTTCTTTGAGTGAGGCGCGGTTGCTGTAGGTGACCGCGCTAGGGTCACCACTTTTTAGCTCATTAAGTAATGATACGCCCGAACAAAGCTGCCCAGATGTACAGTAGCCGCATTGAAAAGCGTCGCGTTCAATAAATGCTTGTTGAAGAGGATGAAGCGCGTCGTCATTTGCAATGCCTTCAATGGTGGTTACCTCGCAATCTTCAAGCTGGAAAGCGAAGACTAAGCAGGCGTTTACCCGCTCGCCGCCAACGATAACTGTGCAGGCTCCACACTGGCCGTGATCGCAGCCTTTCTTGGTGCCAAAAAGTGATAGGTGTTGATGAAGAAAATCAAGAAGCGTAGTTCTGGGGTCTTCGGGAAGAGAAACGTCTTTCCCGTTAAGTCTGAGTGTAGCCATGGATATGTCCTTCTACCATTGTGCTCAATTTCGGTACTCCTTTGAAATGAGCTTAACAAGAGATTTATCATCACTACGGGGGGAAAGTGGTTTCGGTTTAGGCTGTGAAAATTAAGTCTTCTGAAACCCGCTTGCGCGCTAATAGATGCCAGCGTGTAAGTGGTGTAAAATAGTGAAATTGAGTATTTTGCTCTACGCTTTTAAGCGCCACTTCATATTTCAGGCCTACTTACATGATTCACAACGATGTTTTACGTCGCCTTCGTTATGCACTTGCCATCAACGATACCGCCGCTATCAGTATTTTCAAATTAGCTAACTACGACATGGAAATAGATTATTTGCATGCCGTTATGAAGCGAGAAGGTGAAGAAGGCTACTTGCCGTGTCGCGACAAAATTATTGGGCTGTTTTTAGACGGATTAATTATTAAGAATCGCGGTCGCCAAGAAGGGCAGGAGCCGAAAGTCTTGGGGCCAAAAGAACGGTTAAGCAACAACGAAGTCATGCGTAAAATTCGTATTGCGATGAGCTACAAAGACGAAGATATGATTCACGCACTACAACTCGCTGACTTTAGAATAAGCAAAAGTGAGTTGTCTGCATTTTTTAGAAAGCCTGACCATCGTAACTTTAAACCTGCTGGCGATCAGGTTGTAAGAAACCTCCTTCAAGGCATGGTGAAGAAACATCGCCCAGATTCAACCGTCTCGCACCGAAACGCAAAGCCAGATGATAGAAAGCCATCTAGCGGTAAACCGAATGAGATAAAACCTGCTAAGAAGAAGGGAACAACCCATTCGCTAAAAACTGAGAAAGGCGAGTTGAATAGCCGTCATACCAACGCAGTACGAGAAAGCAGCAAACAAGCAAATACCTCTGTATGGGGAACGCTGCCCTCTAAAAAGCGGTGAACGAAGTGCTGTGTTAGGCGGTCTTCATTTAGTAAAGGGGAAACGGCATAGTAAACCCATTTTTGACACCGATGAGTACGTGACAAAAGTGGTGGACTTTGTGAAAAACATCAAGCGTAAAAGTGAGTAAATTGAACTTAAGTAAAGGAGAGAATATGAGTCGCCATTTTGAACAAGCGGACGGTTTGTATGAAGAGAAAGACACCGCTACCCAAGGGTTCGTGTTTAATCAAACTATGCTGCGTATAGCTGACCCTAAACGCTCGCTAGACTTTTACACACGAGTTATGGGCATGACGCTTATCAAGCGCCTAGATTTTGAGGAAATGAAGTTCAGCTTGTATTTTCTTGCGGCAGGCGATGACTTTTCTGATATTTCTGATGACGTTGAAAAGCGCACGCAACAAACATTTGGCCGCCCGGCAATGCTGGAATTAACCCATAACTGGGGCGATACGCCAGAAACAGTTAGCTACCACAACGGCAATTCTGAGCCAAAAGGCTTTGGGCACATTGGTTTTCACGTACCTGATGCCGACGCAGCGTGCGCCCGCTTCGAAGCGCTCGACGTGCCTTTTCAAAAAGGGCTCAACGAGGGGTCTATGAAAGGTATTGCCTTTATTAAAGATCCCGACGGCTACTGGATTGAAATATTTGATGCATCAAAAGTGGCACAAACGTGTGCGCCGCATTTGAAGAAATAAAAGCCGGACAGATAAATACAGAAACGTTTAGCGCGCATTCAGGGCTGGCTAAACTTCTGTTAAAAAACTATCAAACACAACGAAAACAGGCAGCATAGTAATATGCTGCCTGTTTTGTTTTATCGATGGTAATGGTTTACACCTTACACGAAGGTGGTAATGACGCGATGGCTACTTTGCCTCTAAGGATAACTCCACACCGCTAAATTCAGTATGTAAGTCGTGCTGAGTATTAAGCAAGAACAAGCGATTCGCTTCAATTTCAGCGTCGTTGGCCAAGTAACTTTTTACCGCTTTACTGCGCGCATCGGCCAGCAGAATAAGTTCACTTTCTGGGATATCGATGCTATTGCGTAGTTTGTTGTAACGCGCGATGCTTAACGCGCGTTTTACGTCATCTCCTTTGATTACACTTTGATTATCTTTAGTGCTTACCTGACTTGGCTCTTGGCTTTCGCTTGCCAATTCTGGGTATAGTTGTACCACCATGTTGGTGTACTCTTGGTTAAGGTCTGGCGTAAAAACGTCGACATAATAAGCTAATAGCGCATCGGCTAATGGGCCATCCAGCGGAATGCTGCTGCCGGTTATGGGGCTAGCCTGCGAACTATTAACAGCACCGTTCGCGGGCATATCTGCAGTGCTCGAAGTGCTGGATGAATCAACGAGCCCGCTTCTTATCAACAGTGTATTGTTTAACTGGCGTTGTGCCAGCGCGCTTGCATCAGATACGGCATTGACCGTACCTTCAATGTTTACGCGCAGGCCAGGGCGCTTGTTAAGCGCTTTAGCAAGGGTATCAAGTTTTTCTTTCACTGCTGGAGAAAGGGTTGAGGCGCCAAACGCAAACTCCGCACTGTCTAATTCATCATCGCTACCCACAAGGTTAGCAAGTAGTGAGAAGGGGGCGGTTACCGCTTTAGTAATAATATTGCCAATTGCGTTTAGTATGATAGAGCCAAAGCTAAAGTCTGGGCTGTCTACATCCCCTGAAACATCCAAACCTAAATCGATAACGCCGTTTCTGTCTTCTAACAGCGCGATAGCAAGGCCTAATGGCAGACTTAATGCTTGATCTGAATTAGACTTTTTCCCCAATGTAAGCTGGTCGATAATCACATGATTTTGGCCATCTAGCTGGTCACCGTTGAGCTTGTATTGCACAGCTAACGATAATAGCCCCTTGTCAATGTAGTAGCCCATGTAGGTACCAGAGTAGGGGTTAACCGATGTGAGTTCAGCCCCTTTTACTGAAAAATTCAGGTCAAGGTCCAAATCCTGCTTCAACGGGTGAATTGTGCCAGCAAGTTTCACTGGCGCATAGTTGTCTATTTTACCGGTAATATCAACGCTGGCGGGGTCGTTTGAGCGAGAATCTATGCCCGATATTTTACCGTTTAGGCTTTCTATTGCCGACGCAAATTTAGGGGTTAATGAGTGATCGGCAAAATACGCCCTACCGTTTTCGATGGAAACACCGCCAACTGCAATAGCCAATTCAGAGGAAGCGGCTTCGCTTGTCGACGATGTCGCACTTTTACTTTCTGCTTCACCATTACCGTTGCCATCACCATTACTATTTGCAGCGTCTTGAGCCGCTAAATTATCGTTTCCTTCCCTATTAGTGCTTTCATTCTTAACAACGTCCTGTTCACTTGCAGCAAAAAGTTTGCTTATGTTGGTCTGCTTCGCTTCATCAATGATTAATCTAGCAAAAGGGGCTGTAAGATGAACCGTCTCTACGCGCAATTGATTGGCGTTACGGTCAAACTTAATGTCTTCTACGCTCAGTGCTTCCCATTGCAATAAGGGCGTTTGAGCGGTGTCGAGTATGCTTAAACCTTCCACCCGTGTGCTCGCATTTACATTAAGGTCGCCAGCGGCAGAGCCTTCAAACGTTACGTCGAGATTAACAGCGCCACTTTCTAGCGTTACTTTGGCGTACGGCGAGACGTACTGCTGAAACTGACTGAGTACTAGCGCGTCAAGGGCTGCGCTGCCCTTTATGGCTTGCTTGGCGATTGTTACACTGCCAGCGCTTGAAAACGCGCCCTGTGGGACTGAGCTGAAACGTTCGTCATTAGCAGAAATCTGTAAATTTGTGCTATAGGAAATAGGCGCCGACAAGTCTGTCGTAATGCTTCCGGTTTCAATATTGATATTACTGACTCTAAGAAACGTACCGGCACTTACACCGCGTTCTTCAATATCCAGGGTGCCACCGTTAAATACAAACTGCTGTAGTACTACCTGCCACTCATTTCGCTCGCTTGTATTTTGAGCCGTGCTTTCAGCATCTACTTCAGCGCTGGGTGCGCTTTTTGCCGCTTGCGCTAATGGCTCATCGGCTGTTTGAACACCACTGTCTTCCTTTGCAGATAGGCTTGCGGGCTGGCTAGCGGTAAGCGATGAATTGTCTGCTGCGGTATTCGTGTTGGCGTTAACACCCGGTACGTTTTCCGGTGTAAATAACCGTTGTAAATCAATGCCTGACTTATCGTATACCGCTGAAATATGCGGTGTATCAAGCGACACGCGTTCAATATTTACCTGTTGCTGCAGCGCATCTACATTGATGTTATGAACGGCAAAAGAAGGTATGGAAAGAATGTCTTTGCCACCTTTGCTGTTACTAATAGGGGAGCGCTTAAACAGCAGGTTATTAATTTCGAATTCGCCATGTTGCAGTAGAAACTGGAAAGCGTCATTTTCTTCAAAAATTTTAGCATGTAGGCTAACGCTCACCGTGCCATCAGCTAAATTAGCGGCTATTAGGTGTTTACCGAGGGACCAGAGCGGTACAAGGGCAATATCATCGATATCCACTGAGGTGGTCAATTTTAAGGGAGATAACTGAAATTCGCCATCAATGGATATCTTACCTTTTTCGGCCGTTACCAACGTAAATTGATACTGATTAAAAGCAGATGTCGACCCTTTCGAGGCTGCATCATTCGCGCTTTGCACAGACGCAGATTGAGCTGTGTCTTTAAGTACCGCATGGGTGTCTAAATCTTGCAATGCAACTTCAAGTTCTGGGTAATTAAGTAGGGTGTCCGTTACCCTATCTTCGATAATCACGTGGCCATGAGTCAGTGAAAATTCACCTAATGTAATATGCGGAATTTGGCCATTTTCGCTTTCGGATGGCGCGCCGTCTGTTTCAGGTGTCTGTTGTGCTACGTGCTCGAGGATATCGGAAAAGTTGAATGTTTGGGTATTATTGGTGTTATTGAGGCGAGCAACAGTAACAAATGGCGCATCAATGGAGAGCTTCTCAACTGCTGGCGTTAGCGTAAATACTGAATGCCAAAAACCTACGTCTAATGACATATGCCCCACGCTGAAAAAACGGCTATCGGGCTGTGTATTGGTAGTTTCTTTCTCAATCTGGCTTTCAGAGAGAACCCCACTGTGAGCTGAGGCGTAAATAGTGAAGTTGCGAACGTCTACTTTTAGTAAAAACGGGTTAATAGCAATATCTGCTACGCTGGCTTTTCTCCCTGTTTGTTCCTCAACTATTTGGGGAAGTTTGGTTTTCAATATAGCAGGGGCTAGAACGCCTAACAGCAGCGCGTAAGTGAAGTAAACAAGCACAAGGTAAGTAGACACTCGAAACCATTTAGGCTTAGCAGCAAACCAAGATATTGCATTTTGCATAGGCGTTTATATTGCTTTATTGGGTTAATAAGAGAGGCAAAGGCTAGTCTCAACAACGGAGAAAAGCCTCATCTGCAAAACAAGAATGGTTAGATTACAGAGCCGTTAGCAAATTATCTAGGCCAGACTTAAATAAGGCTTGGGTTTCACTATCGGCGTTTACATTTAGGTAAGTACTTATTTGTGAAACAAAGCTCGCAATCATATCAGTTGATAAACCAAGGGCTTCAAATTGCTGTTTTAAGTCATTGACCGACTTAACGGTAGAGCTATACTCCGAGGCTTTGTTTAGTAACCCAGATAGCGAAGAGCTTGAGTTTGGCGCCGAACTGTCAGACAGCGCGGGTACGTCATCAAGCAAGCCGTCTAAGCCAGGGATGTTTTTCGCTAGCTGCGAGTATTCACCGTTAGATAAGTTGCTTTGTACGTAGTTCATTACCGACGCAATGCCGCCCTGCGATTGCTCGTTAGATACATTCAGATTACCAGAAACAGCGCTGACTAAGCTGGCTAAGTCGATGTTAGATGCCGCACTTGTTGCCATTTGTGTAAGGCTGCTGGTGGTAACAGTTGTATCAGCTTTTTTATCGCCTAGAAGGCCCTTTAGCTCACTGATATTGGCGTGGGCTGAATGAGTAAAGCAAGTCAATGTAATAAGCAGAGCAGGGGCTAAAATAAAGCGTTTCATATTGAATATCCTTTTTGAGGCTGCGGGAATAGCGAAATGTAAATTAACCTCGAACAAATTTGAATCAAGGCTATTCAGGCATTCCATTAATTAATAGCTAGAGCGTATGTAAATACTTACATTCTAACGCAGTAGTACCGCAAATACTGTAGAGAAAATGTAAAGGTGCTTTACATTTTCGCGAAAAGAAATGATGTGGGCCGAGTGGATAAGTCAATTAGACAAAACACTAAAAGGAGCGATTGCTCCTTTTAGTATTCTACTTTGTAACACGGCATAAAAGTGGCTGTTTTAGCTAACGTTACCTATTGCTACTCACCTCTTTTTTACCTTTTATATCCTAGGGCGTATCGCTAAGTTTGTAGTCTAGCTGAACAAGCAGCCCGGTTTGTCTTACGCCTTTGCCGCCCTGAATGCGGGGTTTGTATACCCATTGGTTAAGGGCGACTTGAGCACTCTTATCAAATACACCTGTGGGGGCTGATTTCACCACTTTGATATTATCTGTGGCGCCCGTCTCGGTAATATCGAAAGATAAAACCACAAAGCCTTCAACGTTATTCTTTGCCGCTTTGGTCGGGTAGGTTGGTGA
>Ga0208063_1000385_pt1 | contig 14502 bp, 19 predicted proteins | sample DeeseametaMP0203_FD_184219 | JGI IMG/M metagenome (GOLD analysis project Ga0208063, IMG submission 184219) | Marine microbial communities from the Deep Atlantic Ocean - MP0203 (SPAdes) | ecosystem: Environmental > Aquatic > Marine > Oceanic | place: South of Cape Verde, Atlantic Ocean... | reverse complement strand
TTGGATATGAAAACACCAAATCAAGTGCATAAAAAAGACCTGGCGCTTTCGCACCAAGTCTTTCATTAAAACCGTCAACCTATTTCAGGACGGGACACATAATTAACGAGTATTGCAACTTGGTATTGCTTTTAACTGGCTGTAAGCCCTTAGCATAACGAAGGCGCAGTAACTCAGCTCACAAATTACAAACCCCTCATATTGAGTAAGTTTTAATGCTAAGCACACAATAAAATTTAGTACCCACCTATACTTTGCATCTCTTTACTGCGCTGCTCTAATTTTTGCTTTGCCTTTTCAGCATCTTCAAACAGTTTTTGAATAGATTCAGCGTTGTAAACGGTAGGTGTAGGTGGTTGAATACTCTTTTTTGAGGTACTTGCACTGCTACTCAAAATTGAGGTGTCTTCTGCGGCTACAACAGTGACATCACGGGCATCAAGTTTTACCTCAATACTTTTGCCATCTGCATTAGGCGTATCTGAAAAATGCCATTGGCCGTTTTTATCTTGCCACTTATAAATTTTGTTACCGGGTTTAATTGTCGCCGCATCATTGTTTACACTCTGCGCAATTTTATCGCCTGCTTGTTTTGCGCCTTGCACTGCCTGATTAAACGTATTGCTAGATAACGCGACCATTTTTTCTTTAATTTTGTGAGATTCAGCACTAATAGATGAACTAGAAAGCCATGTTTGGCCATCTGGCTTTTTTAGGTAAAACAAAGAGATAACAGCAATGATCATGACTGATATTGCCAAGTAGGTGAAGTATTTCATAGCGTTCCTGCTTAAAAATGAATCCTTGAAAGGCAAGTCTAATAAAAAATACTTAATCAGGCAATTTTTTTGCAATAAAAAACGCAACCTAAGTTGCGTTTAAATAGTTGTTTAGCATTCGCTTTTTTTAAATACCATCGCCGTCAATATGCAGCCCGCATTCGCGGTTTAAACCAAAAAAGCGCGTTTCTTCTTCGCTCATACCTGGCTCAAGTTTACGCGTAGTATGCACATCACCCATGGACACATAACCTTGCTCCCATAATGGGTGGTAAGGTAAATCATGCTTAGTAAGGTATTGATATACGTCGCGGTTTGACCATTCAATAATCGGGTACACTTTTACCGTACCTCGGCTTATCTCAACAAACTGTTTATCTGCACGGGTCGACGATTGGTCACGGCGCAGGCCACTAAACCAAGTACCGGCACCAATTCCTTTTAATGCGCGGGTCATGGGCTCTACTTTATTAAGCTGATTATATTGCTTAATACCGTCCTCGCCTTGTTCCCATAATTTACCATATTTAGCTTCTTGCCATGCAGGGCTTAGCTCAGCTTTATACACCTGTAAATTAAGTGATAGGCGCGCTGTCATTTGCTCAATAAACTGATACGTTTCTGGAAATAAATAACCCGTATCGGTTAATACCACAGGAATATCAGGACGCTGAGATGTTACTAAATGCAGCATGACCGCCGCTTGAATACCAAAGCTTGATGATAAAAAAGCTGTATCGGGTAAGTTCTCTAGTGCCCATGCAACACGCTGCTCCGCACTCATTGGTGCAAGTATGCCGTTTGCATCTGCAAGCAATGCCGCTTGGCTTTGCTTATCAAGCTGTAATATGTTTTTAAATTCACTCATGGTCAATTTTAAACCTCACCCACGCTCCGCGTGGGTATTTAATTAAGCGTGAAAATCGGTTACTGATACTTTTACTTCAGCAACAATGCCTTTGCGAATTACAAAGTCACCAAAACATTCACCGTCGTTTCGCTCACTTGCCCACTGGCCAATCAGCTTATCAAACGCGTCTAGGTAAACATCTTCACCTACGTTTTCTAGGTACAGTTTAGGAATGCGTGTACCTTCTAAATTACCGCCTAAGTAAACGTTGTATTTACCAGGGCCTTTACCTACTAAACCAGCTTCTGCAAGCATTGCGCGGCCACAACCGTTAGGACAACCTACAACACGCATAATAATGCTGTCATCAGGTATGCCATGCTTAGCAAGTAGTGCTTCGGTTTTTTCAATTAAGCTTGGTAAGTAACGCTCAGCTTCGGCCATAGCAAGCGGACACGTTGGCAATGCTACACACGCCATTGAGTTTTTACGTTGCTCAGTGTCTTTGTCATCAATTAGGCCGTGGTTACGGGCAATTTCTTCAATAACTGCTTTTTGATCGGCAGGCACACCGGCAATAATTAAGTTTTGGTTAGCCGTCATGCGCATATCGCCTTGGTGCACTTCTGCAATTTTACGACAACCTGTTTTTAATGGCTTACCTGGGTAGTCTAAAATACGGCCACTTTGTATAAATAGCGTAAGGTGGTGCTTGCCATCAATGCCTTCTACCCAACCGATACGATCGCCACGGTGAGTAAACTCATAAGGGCGGCTTGGTGCAAAGCTTACACCGGCACGTTTTTCTACTTCGGCTTTAAATACGTCAGACCCAACACGGTCTAGTGTGTATTTAGTTTTTGCATTTTTACGGTTAGAACGGTTACCCCAATCGCGCTGCACTGATACAACATGCTCAGCAATTTTTAAAGTGTCTTCTAGGGCAATAAAACCAAAGTCGTCAGCTTTACGCGGATACGTAGCCGTATCACCGTGGGTCATAGCTAGGCCACCACCTACAAGTACGTTAAAGCCAACAAGCTTGCCGTCCTCGGCAATAGCAACAAAGTTTAAGTCATTCGCATGCACATCAACTTCGTTGTTAGGCGGAATAGTAACCGTGGTTTTAAACTTACGCGGTAAGTAGTTAGAACCTAAAATTGGCTCTTCTGTGGTTTCTGCTTTTTCGCCATTTAACCAAATTTCAGCGTATGCTTTCGTTTTTGGAAGTAAATGCTCAGAAATTTTTGCAGCCCACTCATACGCTTCTTGATGTAACTCTGACTCAACAGGGTTAGTCGTACATAGTACGTTACGGTTTACATCGCCTGCGGTGGCAATAGAGTCAATGCCAACGCTATTAAGCATTTGGTGCATGCCTTTAATATTTGGCTTTAATACACCATGAAATTGAAACGTTTGACGTGTTGTTAAACGAATACTGCCGTAGCTTGTTTTTTCATCGGCAAATTTATCAATTGCTAGCCATTGCTCAGGCTTGATAATACCGCCAGGCATACGTGCACGTAGCATTACATTGTGCAGCGGCTCTAGCTTTTGCTTTGCGCGCTCAGGACGTATATCGCGGTCATCTTGCTGGTACATACCGTGAAAACGTATAAGTTGGAAGTTATCGGCTGTAAAACCACCGGTAATTTCATCTTTTAAGTCTTGCTCTATGGTGCCACGTAAAAAGTTACTTTCTCTTTTCAAACGTTCGTTATCAGAAAGTTTTACGTTTTTATCTTGTTCGCTCATTTTAAATCCTAAATTTGTTACAGTGACGGCTGCTAGCTGTTAATAAAATAAGAAACGTGATTAATACACGTCTTTCTGATAGCGGTTAGCGCTACGTAAGTCTTTTAAATATTGCTCTGCGTCTTCGTAGCTTTTACCGGTGTTTTCGCTGATGATATCAACTAAGGCGTTGTGTACATCTTTTGCCATGCGGTTTGCATCACCACACACATAAAAATGCGCTCCTGCTTCTAGCCACTCAAAAATTTCTTTTGAGTTTTTGCGTAGTTTGTCTTGTACGTATACTTTTTCGGCTTGGTCACGGCTAAATGCAACGTCAACTTTGCTTAATAGGCCTGATTTTAAATAACCCTGAATTTCTACTTGATACAAGAAGTCTTGTGTAAAGTGTGGGTTACCGAAAAACAGCCAATTTTTGCCTTGTGCTTCTCGCGAGTCACGCTCTTGTAAAAATGCACGGAATGGCGCAATACCGGTACCTGGGCCAATCATAATAATGGGGGTATTATCATCGCTAGGTAAACGGAAGTTGTCGTTGTGCTCACTAAATACTTTAACTTTACACCCTTCTTCAGCACGGCGTGCTAAATAACCAGAGCAGCCACCTAAATGTTCGCTGCCAAAGGCGTCAAACTCAACTAAACCTACCGTTAAGTGCACTTCCTCTTCAACCTCGCTTTGGCTTGAAGCGATTGAGTATAAGCGCGCTTGTAGTTTACGTAGGCAATCAACTAAGGTTTGTGCGTCTATTTTTGCAGGATTTTGTGCCACTACATCAAAAATTTGACGAGGCTCAATGTACTCACGCATAGCGGCTTTATCTTCTACAAGCTTTAGTAGCTCTGGCGTGCCCGTTGCAACTGCGTATTTTTCTACAAAGCCTGGGTATGACTGAGTAAGCTCTAACTTTTCGATTAATGCATCGCGAATAGGCAGTGACTCTTCGCCCACTTTTACAAGTGTGCTTGGATCGATTTGCGTGTGTGTTAGTAGCTCATCTACGCGGGCTTCATCATTTAAAAAGTACACGCCTAATGAATCACCAGGTAAGTAGGTGATGTCTGAGCCTTCAAGCGAAATCTCAACATGGCGTACATCTTTAGTAGAATCGCGCCCTGTAATTTTTTGTACGGTAACAAGCTCTGCCGCAAATGGGTTTTGCTTAGTGTATTGGCTTGCTGCCGCTGTTGGCGCGCCAAATGGCATTGATACAACTTGACCGCCAGCAGCATCTTGCTGCGCTTTTAGATCAGGTTCGAATGCATCAAGTGCACCGGTGATCCAAGTGGCTGCTTCATCATCGTAATCAACATCTAGGTCGGCACGTTGGAAAATAGTTTCTGCGCCAAGTTTGTTTAAACGCTCTTCAAAGTCTTTTGCTGTTTGGCAGAAAAACTCATAGCTAGAGTCACCTAAACCCAGTACCGCTACTTTAACGCCATCTAACTTAGGTGCTTTTTTGGTAGTTAAAAATTCATACAGTGTTTCAGCATCTTCAGGTGGTTCACCTTCACCGTAGGTAGATACAACAACGGTTAAAAACTTTTCTTTTTTCAGGGCTGTAGGTTTGTAGTCAGACATGCTCACAAGTTTTACAGCTAGACCGCGCGACTCTGCTTGCTCTTTAAGCTTAGTCGCCACACCTTTTGCATTACCTGTTTGCGAACCATACAAAATAGTAAGTGGCGCAGCATCGCTTGCAGCCGCTGTAGGCGCTTGCCCACCAAGAGCCGCAGAATTAGCATTTGCAGCTAAGTAACCACTTACCCACGCTTGCTGAATCGGATTAAGTTCTGCTACTAAGCCTTGCAGCTTTTGTACTTGCTCTTGCGATAGCGGGCTTGCCGCTGCGTTAAGTTGACCTAACAACATGAATTTGTTCCCCATAACCCTGAAAATTACATACAGCCCACATGGTGCGCTGTTCAAAATGAGTTTTACCTCACCCAGAGTAACTCTGCTGAGGTTTTATTAGTGTGCAGGATAGCGGGCTATGCGGTGAGAAAAAAAGAATAGAATCTGCTTTGTTATTCCATTTAGTTATTAATTTATATAAAGACCTTCAAAAACAGCTTAAAGGCTGATTATTGCTATTTTATTAATTTTGCATTTAACAAATTTGTAACCTTGTGCAGATAGTGTATGTTATTTACTCAACTATAAAAAATAGGAACAATCATGTCACACGGGACATACAAAAATAAGTTACTTAGCACGGCATTACTGATTGCCGCCACCCCAGCAATGGCCAATGTCGCAAATGGCGGCTTTGAGCAGTGGACAGGCAATACGCCTGACGCGTGGACCACAATTGATAGCGGTATTAATGTATCGCGCTCAACCAGTATCGTAAATAACGCAAACAGCGCGGCGGCTATTAATGTGACCACCGGCTCGCAAAGCAATACCGACTTATTACAACAAGTTAGTGTGGAGGCGGGCAAAACATATGATTTTTCAGTGGATGTATATCACACTGAAGGAAGCATAAGAGCCCGCCTGTATGTAGATGGCTACCAAGGGTACTCTAACCAAGCGCAAACTAACCAGTGGCAAACAATTAGCCACAGTTATACGCCTAGCAGTAATAAAACCATTAATGTTGGTTTACGTTTTTACGATATGAGCGGCTTTGATGGCAATGAAACCGTTTATGTAGATAATTTTTTGCCTAATACAGACGGCGGCGCTTCAGGCAGCTGTAACGACCATAGCCTTACTTTAACCCTTAATACCGATAACTACGGCAGCGAAACCAGCTGGGTGGTTAACAACAGCCAAGGTAGCAGCGTAGCCAGTGGTAGTGGTTATGCCTCTAACACACAATATAATGAGCAACTCTGTTTAACTGATGGCGCATACACCCTAGTTATAAGTGACAGCTATGGCGACGGTATGTGCTGTAACGTAGGTAATGGTAATTACGCGCTCACTCAGGGCAGCACCACACTTGCCAGTGGCGCAAGTTTTAATAACACAGATAGTACAACTTTTGAATTAGGCGATGGTTCTGGCGGTGATACTGGCGGTGGCACTAACCCAACACCAACAGGTTATTACGTAACAACTCAGGGTTTATCTGGTTATGCATTAAAAACTGAACTTTATAACATTATCAAAAATCACAGCTCGCAAGGTTACTCGGCTATTTGGAACTTTTACGATTCTTCAGCACGCGATAAATACTTTGAAAACGATAACAGTATTTTAGATATGTATAGTGAAAAGCCAAATGGTAGCGACAGCTATACTTACACCGCGGTGAGCGATCAGTGTGGTACTTATAACAGTGAAGCAGATTGCTATAACCGTGAGCATTCGTTCCCTAAAAGCTGGTTTGGCGGCACAAATGAGCCAATGAATTCAGACGTGCACCACATTTATGCAACCGACGGTTATGTAAACTCAAAACGTAGTAACTACCCTTTTGGTGAAGTGGCTAGTGCATCATTTACATCAACAAACGGTAGTAAAGTCGGTTCAGCAGCAAGCTCTATTAATTACTCAGGTACGGTGTTTGAGCCAATTGATGAGTTTAAAGGTGACTTTGCCCGCGCTTATTTTTACATGGCAACCCGCTACGAGAATGTAATAGGCTCGTGGCAAAATAACACAACTGCCAGTAATGCAGTCCTTAATGGTACAAGCAATCAAGTATTCGAAAACTGGGTGGTAGCTATGCTACTTAACTGGCATAACGCCGACCCTGTTAGCCAAATGGAGCTTGACCGTAACCAAGCAGCTTATGAGTTTCAAGGTAATCGTAACCCGTATATCGATCACCCTGAATTTGTTGAGATGATTTGGTAATTGCTTGGTTATAACTTTTTAGCCCCAGCATTAACTGGGGCTTTTTAATAACTGTACTTTTTGTTTGGCAATAAGTGACGCTACATACTGCTTTTCTAAATCCCACGGATGACGCTTCCAGCCCTTAAAACCAAAACCGATAATATGCACCTGTGCTTGCTGCTTTAAAAAGTGCTCAATGGCTAACATTCCCGAACTGGGTGTTTTAGCTTTAAAAGCAGGTTTGCCAAACGTATATAAGTGTTTTAATAATGCTGTTTTATCGTGCTGGGCGATTCGACTCACGTTTGCACGCGGGCTATATTTACGTATTATTTCATCGCCATGGTCAATACAGCCCCTGCGGTTAATTAACTTATAAAAAGGTTGAGTAAATAAGTTAGGTTTTGGATCAGTGATCATGACATTTTTAAGCTGCGTTATATCTATATCTGGAAACGCTGCGCAAAGCATTGCGCCTTGCTTACCTCTTCCTACTAGCCATAAATCAGTACATTTACGGCCTAAGTATGCAGGCATGTTTGCACACATATTAAAGCGCACCACTCTATCAAAGCTATTTAGAGCTTTACTTACATCCTTTTCGACGGGGCCATTACCTATAATTAACACTGTTTGCTTAGCCATACTACGCTCCTTGTACCTTTATTAGCGCATACTAACGTGCCCGCCACACTTTACCAGCAAACTTATATTAAACTTTTTTTGCAGCCACACACTGTACGGTAAATTAACAGGCGTTACTTTTGATTTAAGGCCTGCTCTGCACGCTCTATTGATTCGTAGCGTTTACCTGTAATTTTTATCAGCCATACTTTATCTGTAAAGGTGCGACTTAAATACACTGTTTGCCCATTTGGGATTTGCGGCATAAAGGAAGAAATAGATTCCCACTTGCCATCAACCTGCTCTTTTAGCTTCAAACTAGCGTTAAAGTGCGACCCCTCTGCGTTAGGCTTTACTTCAAGCGCCGTCATTTGCGTATCATCACCAATTTCTATCATTGCACTTTTATTTAATAGCGTGAGTAGCTGAGGTTGATGCGTAGGGCTTAGATTTTTTAAAGCCTGCTCTATTTTACTATCTACGGTAATCTCATTCTGTAATTTATAAATACTGGCCTTAATTGCAAAAACAGGCTCTGCGTAACTGGGGTTTATAAAAAACAGTGAACTGATAAGCACTAAAATAGCGCTAGTAAATTTATTCGGCATATTATATCTCCTTATTAAAATCGAATTGAGCATACCTTATATTTTATTAAATTTAATATAAGCTATTAATATTCATAATATTCTTTATATTAATAAGCATGAATATGCGCTTTTAGACTATTTATAAATACTAATTTTAGCGATAATAAAACGCTTAACTAATCAAATAAGAGCAGAGGGTATGCAAGCGTTAGGAATGGAGTTAAAACGCCTTAGAGCAAATAAAAAGTGGACTCAGGCTTATGCAGCGCGTGAAATTGGAATTCAACAGTCGTACCTTTCAAAGCTTGAAAATGGACAGTTTATCCCCTCAACTGAGGTAATTGAAAAGCTTAAACTTTGCTATGGCGAAGGCTGTATTGATAAATGCCTACCTATAAATACAGCGATAGATAAGCCCTCAAACATCACTTTAATTATGAGCCTGACTTTATTTATATGTGGGCTGATAGCGTGGTTATGTGCAACATATGAAATTTTTTATCCACAAACCTACTTTACCTATCAAGCAAAGCTAGGTGACTTTTTAGCATTTAACGTCACTCAGCAATACCAAGGCGAACGCTTTATTGAGGGGGATGTGACCTATCAAATTGTAGGAGAAAGGCAAGTCAGTCGAATCGAGAACCGCTTCTTAGTGGTAGGCTCTGCCGTGTGCATATTAATATCTATTGTTGCAGCTTTACTCTCGCAAAGGCATAGGTTTGGTAAATTATAGAGCTGTTATTTAGTTGTTCTTGGCAATTACTCCAGTATTACTCTACCTCAAACATCTATACAGTCGTACATCAGAAATTTTTATCTGTCGCTATAAATGCCTCATAACTTAACACGATTGGTATTATTTTCGATTGGTATTAGGGCTATTACGTATTCGTGGCGTGCTTTTTTTCAAGTGTTCTAGTCTCAACCCAAGCTACGGCGCTTCACTTCACTGCGAGCAGCTGAGAACTGAAAGCTTCAAACTTACAGCTTTTTTAAACGCAAACAAAAAGCCCCGGCTAATGCCAGGGCTTTTTTACAAAACTTACTTAATTTAAAAATTAAGCTTGTTTTGGACTAGAAACAACGTCTACTAAAGTCCAAGATTTATTCTTAGAAATTGGTGCGCATTCACGGATAGTAACTACGTCACCCGCTTTTGCTGTGTTGTTTTCGTCATGTACGTGTAGCTTAGTAGTACGTTTGATGAATTTCCCATAGATTGGGTGCTTCACGTAACGTGCGATAGCAACAGTGAAAGATTTTTCCATCTTGTCGCTTACTACACGGCCTTGAAGAGTACGAATTTTATCGCTCATTATTGACCTGCCTTCTGGTTAATAATTGTTTTTACACGCGCGATATCGCGACGTACTGTTCTTAGCGTGTGTGTCTGAGCTAACTGACCAGTGCTTGCTTGCATGCGCAGGTTAAACTGCTCACGAAGAAGTCCTAGAAGTTCAGCATTTAGCTCTTCTACGCTTTTGTCTTTTAGTTCGCTTGCTTTCATCACATTACCGTCCGAGTTACGAAAGTTGTTTTGAATGGCAGTTTACGAGCTGCAAGGTCAAACGCTTCACGAGCAAGCTCTTCAGAAACACCTTCCATTTCGTAAAGTACTTTACCAGGCTGAATTTCAGCAACCCAATATTCAACAGAACCTTTACCTTTACCCATACGAACTTCAAGAGGCTTTTCTGTGATCGGCTTGTCAGGGAAGACACGGATCCAGATTTTACCTTGACGTTTCACGTGACGCGTCATAGCACGACGAGCTGCTTCGATTTGACGAGCAGTCATGCGGCCACGACCAGTAGCTTTCAAACCGAAAGTACCGAAGCTTACTTTGTTACCGTTTTGCGCTAAACCGCGGTTGCGGCCTTTGTGCATTTTACGGAATTTTGTACGTTTTGGCTGTAACATTACTCGCTACCTCTACTTAGCACTTTTCTTGGCTTTCTTTGGTGCGCGTTTAGCTGGCTTCTCTTGCTCTTGTACTAGTGGTAAACCACCAATAACTTCGCCTTTGAAGATCCAAACTTTAACACCAATGATACCATAAGTGGTTAAGGCTTCAGAAGTTGCGTAGTCGATATCAGCACGAAGAGTATGTAGAGGTACACGACCTTCACGATACCATTCTGAACGTGCGATTTCTGCGCCGCCAAGACGACCGCTAACTTCAACTTTGATCCCTTTAGAACCGATGCGCATTGCATTTTGTACCGAACGCTTCATAGCGCGACGGAACATAACACGACGCTCTAGCTGAGAGGCAATGCCGTCTGCTACTAGTTGTGCATCTAACTCTGGTTTACGTACTTCAGAAATATTAATCTGAGCAGGTACACCTGCGATCTTAGTTACCGCTTGACGTAGCTTTTCAACGTCTTCGCCTTTTTTACCGATAACAACACCCGGACGAGCCGTGTGAATTGTTACGCGGATCGATTTTGCTGGACGCTCAATAACGATTTTAGACACAGAAGCCGCTTTTAATTCCTTTGTAAGGAAAGTACGTACTTTGTGATCGCCAAAAAGCTGATCAGAGAAATCTTTAGAACTCGCGTACCAGGTAGAAACCCAAGGTTTAGATATACCTAGGCGAATACCAGTAGGATGAACTTTTTGTCCCATTACTTATACTCCTAGCTATCTGAAACCACAACAGTGATGTGGCTTGTACGCTTAAGGATGCGGTCTGCGCGTCCTTTAGCACGTGGCATAATACGTTTCATTGTAGGACCATCGTCCACAAAAATCGTAGTTACACGAAGCTCATCAATGTCAGCACCTTCGTTATGCTCTGCGTTAGCAATAGCAGACTCAAGTACTTTTTTAACTAATACAGCCGCTTTTTTCGGGCTGTACGCCAGGATTTCTAGAGCGCGATCGACAGGTAGTCCGCGGATCTGATCTGCAACTAGACGAGCTTTTTGCGCCGAACCAGAGGCGAATTTATGTTTAGCTAATGCTTGCATTTATCATTCCCCTCTTAGCGTTTCTTCGCTTTCTTATCCGCAGCATGGCCACGGTAAGTGCGAGTTGGTGCAAATTCACCTAGTTTGTGACCGATCATTTCGTCAGAAACGAAAACTGGTACATGCTGGCGACCATTATGGACAGCAATGGTCAATCCGATCATGTTAGGTATGATCATTGAACGACGGCTCCAAGTTTTAATTGGCTTCTTTTCACCGCTTTCCAAAGCTTTCTCTACCTTCTTCAGCAAGTGTAGGTCTATAAAAGGACCCTTCTTGAGAGAGCGTGGCATGGCTATTCCTCAATATTACTTAGTACGACGACGTACTATAAATTTATCCGTACGCTTGTTCTTACGCGTCTTAGCACCTTTAGTAGGCTTACCCCATGGAGACACAGGATGACGACCACCAGATGTACGACCTTCACCACCACCGTGTGGGTGATCTACCGGGTTCATGGCAACACCACGAACTGTCGGACGAATACCACGCCAGCGATTTGCACCTGCTTTACCAAGTGAACGAAGCATATGCTCAGCATTGCCTACTTCACCTAGCGTTGCACGACAATCAGATTGTACTTTACGTACTTCGCCAGAACGAAGACGTAATGTTACGTATTGACCATCACGCGCAAGGATTTGAACGTATGCACCAGCAGAACGTGCGATTTGAGCACCTTTACCTGGTTTTAATTCTACGTTGTGAACAGTCGAACCTACAGGCATGTTACGCATAGGTAATGCATTACCAGGCTTGATTGGTGCATCAACACCAGACTGGATTGCATCGCCAGCTTTTAAGCCTTTAGGTGCGATAATGTAACGACGCTCACCGTCTGCATATAATACAAGAGCGATGTTTGCGCTACGGTTTGGATCATATTCCAAACGCTCAACAGTGGCTGGAATGCCATCTTTAGTACGTTTAAAATCGATTAAACGGTAATGATGCTTATGACCACCACCGATATGACGAACCGTAATACGACCATTGTTATTACGACCACCTGATTTAGAGTTTTTCTCTAATAGTGGTGCGTAAGGTTTACCCTTATGTAAATCTGGGTTAACCACTTTAACTAGGTGACGACGACCCGCAGAAGTTGGTTTACACTTTTGAAGTGCCATAATTCTAACTCCCCTTATTACTCGGCGCCGCCGACAAAGTCTAGCTCGCTACCTTCTTTAAGAGTAACGTAAGCTTTCTTCCAGTCGCTACGACGACCGAAACGCATGCCAGTACGTTTTGTTTTACCCTTAACGTTAAGTGTGCGAACACCCGTTACTTCTACTTCAAAAAGCTTCTCAACTGCTGCTTTAATTTCAGCTTTAGTTGCGTCATTTGTTACTTTAAAAACAATAGTATTGTTTTCTTCAGCAGCAATTGTGCTTTTTTCAGAGATATGTGGAGCAAGGATCACTTTTAAAAGACGTTCTTCACGGATCATGCTAGCGCCTCCTCAAGTTGCTTAACAGCAGCAGCTGTAATAAGTACCTTGTCGAAAGCAATTAAGCTTACAGGATCGATACCAGCTACATCACGCGTGTCAACCTTGTACAGGTTACGTGCCGATAAGAAAAGATTTTCATCTACTTCTTCAGTCACGATAAGAACATCTTTAAGCTCAAGTTCTTTAAGCTTAGAAACTAGTTCTTTAGTCTTTGGTGCTTCAAGACCAAAGCTTTCAACAACGATTAAACGCTCTTGACGAACTAATTCAGATAAGATGCTTTTGATCGCACCGCGGTACATTTTACGGTTTACTTTTTGGCTGTGGTCTTGTGGTTTAGCTGCGAAGCTAACGCCACCTGAACGCCAAATTGGACTACGGATTGTACCAGCACGTGCACGGCCAGTACCTTTTTGAGCCCATGGTTTTTTACCACCACCGCTTACTTCAGAACGTGTCTTCTGAGCACGAGTACCTTGACGAGCACCTGCTGCGTATGCAACAACTACTTGGTGTACTAATGCTTCGTTAAACTCACGTCCAAAAGTAGCTTCAGAAACTTCAAGAGCGCCAGAAGCGTCTTTAATTGCTAATTCCATCACTAAATCTCCAGGACTTATGCTTTAACAGCTGGTTTAACGATAACGTCACCGCCGATAGCGCCAGGTACTGCACCTTTAACTAAAAGCAAGTTACGCTCAGCGTCAACGCGAACTAGTTCTAAGTTTTGAGTCGTTACACGCTCAGCACCCATATGACCGGCCATTTTCTTACCTTTAAACACCTTACCAGGTGATTGGTTTTGACCGATTGAACCAGGAGCACGGTGAGATAGAGAGTTACCGTGAGTAGCGTCTTGCATGCTGAAATTCCAGCGCTTAACACCACCTTGGAAACCTTTACCTTTAGAAGTACCGGTTACGTCAACTTTGTTGATTTCGTTGAATAATTCAACAGTAAGCTCAGCGCCTACTTCAAAATCGCCTTCACCACCATTTAGGCGGAATTCCCACAGACCGCGACCCGCTTCAACACCAGCTTTAGCGAAATGACCCGCTGCTGCTTTGTTTACACGGCTTGCTTTTTTAGTGCCTGCGGTTACTTGAAGCGCGTTATAACCGTCTGTTGCGTCAGATTTGATCTGAGCAATGCGGTTAGGAGTCGCTTCGATAACTGTCACAGGGATAGATACACCATCTTCAGTGAAGATACGTGTCATACCCACTTTACGACCGACTAGACCTAATGCCATTTTCCTATAACCTCTCTAATCTTTCGATTAACCCAGGCTGATTTGAACATCAACACCAGCAGCAAGATCTAAACGCATTAATGCGTCAACAGTCTTGTCAGTTGGTTCTACGATGTCGATCAGACGTTTATGGGTGCGGATCTCGTACTGATCACGCGCATCTTTGTTTACGTGCGGTGAAGTTAGTACAGTAAAACGTTCAAAGCGTGTAGGTAGTGGGATTGGACCACGTACTTGTGCGCCTGTGCGTTTCGCAGTTTCCACGATTTCCGCCGTTGATTGGTCAATCAAACGGTGGTCAAAAGCTTTTAGGCGAATACGAATGCGTTGATTTGACATTCTTAAACCTCAATATAAAGAGCATTTAAAGAGCATAAAAAAACGACCGAAACAATCTTAATAATTAAGATGCCGGTTGTT
>Ga0208063_1000384_pt1 | contig 14524 bp, 15 predicted proteins | sample DeeseametaMP0203_FD_184219 | JGI IMG/M metagenome (GOLD analysis project Ga0208063, IMG submission 184219) | Marine microbial communities from the Deep Atlantic Ocean - MP0203 (SPAdes) | ecosystem: Environmental > Aquatic > Marine > Oceanic | place: South of Cape Verde, Atlantic Ocean... | reverse complement strand
TATTTAAAGGGGAATAGATATGAATCAATATAAAACCAGTCGTTCTACGAACGACGCGCTATCCCTCCCCGCCCTAAAGGGCGGAGTCTCACGCGCAAACGCGATGAATATTAAAAAGATTGCAGGAATATCTATTAGCATTATATTTCTAGGGATTTCTGTTGGTGGCTGTGCTACTGGAGAGTATGATCCTAATACTTATCATGGTAGTCAAGCTAATATGGTAGGTGGATATCAACCCGGTGTTGTTACTAGTGTGCGGGATGTATCTATTCAGGATAATCCTAGTGGTTTTGGTGCTGTTAGTGGTGCAATTATAGGTGGGCTTCTTGGCTCTCAAGTTGGTGGTGGTTCAGGTAAGTATATAGGCGCTGCAGTTGGTTCTGTTGGCGGTGGTGTTGTTGGTAACAATGTAGAAAATTCATCATCCAAGGTTGATGCTCAAGAAATAACTGTTAGACTAAACAATGGTGCTGACATTGTTCTTGTTCAAGAAAATACACAAGAAATTCAGTCTGGGGAAAGGGTTAAATTAATGTCACATAATGGACATTTCAGAATTGTTAGATAAATTAAGTTTAGTTTATATAAAGGTGAAAACATAATGCTTAGATTACATGATATTAAAGAGATGGACTTAACTGGATTCATTTCTTGGGAAGAGCATTTTATGTTCCCAAACATAAAAAGAGTTAATGGGGTTAATCTAGAAGAAACAGATTTTGACACAGACCTCATTATTGTTGACAATGATCTCAGCGATCAAGAGATGAATAATATTCGAGTCTTATGGTTGGATGAAAAATATTCAATCGTGGCTAGATTTATGCCATTTATGGAAGAATACTCAAATCTTTCAAGTGCTGAAAGATCTGATTTTCTTTCAGATAAAATCACCATGATTGAATATATTGATGGTGATGAAATCGTTTTTAGTCTTAATCAAGGTAATTTATTCTTTGATGACAAAAAAGGTGGTAGAATATCAGATCTGTTTTTTGAATTTTTCTCTGATATTAATGTTGAGAAAAGTCTTAAAAAGCTAATTTCTGTTGTTAATACACGTATGAAAGGTAATTCCTCTGTCGTTTTTACCCTTTCTAAAGATGGAAGGTTTTTTTTGACGGCTATTCTTAGAAACACCATTAACATACAAAGAATGAAAGAACGTGAAATAAACTTTATACTTAATAATATTGAGAGCAATTTTACATCTTTAATCCATAGACCTATTTATTTTACTACATCACTTAACGAGAGTAATCATAGACCTAATATTGAGTGGTTAATGGAATCACAGGGTAACTATTGCTTACTTCTAAATCATTTTAAGAGGCTTTAAATGCAGAAAATTAATCCTGTTCATCTTGATGTTAGGGAATACTGGTGTTCTTGGTTAATAGATGCTTTTACTATTTACAAGAGTTCTATGTTAACACATAAGGCAATTATCATTGTTGCCTTAATGTTTCTGTTGGTTTCATCAAATATAGAAAGTATCATACCTGACCAATATTCTTCTTATTATGAGTGGATACATTTGGCTTTATTTAGAATAGTTTTTTGTGTTTACTTTATTACTTATATGATAGGCATCATTTACAAACACGATAAAAACTCGCCATCTTTAAATATAGGCTTTGATAAAACCATAATAAGTCGTTTTATTCGTCTTAATATGGTTATTTTCGGGTTGAATATTATAAGCTATGCTTTCCGACACTTGTTTTCTGTTGGTGATGCGGAACAGAGCCAACAAGTTATTGAATATACTGATTTTGAATTGCTTCTTCTTGGCGTCGAATCTTTTGTCTTTTATTATATCTATGATTTCTTTGTTTTTTGCTTTGTTATGCTTTATGTTTATATGAATAAAAGTTTTTTTTCTACTATTGGAGATTTTAATAAGGCTATTTTTGGACACAATAATTTCATTTTTGCTATATTTTTGTCTATCTTTAGTGCTGTTTTCTTGGATTCAATTGCTAATATTGGAAACTATTCTGTTTTAAGTTATTTCTTTTTCCTTCCTTACTTCTTAAGTCTATATTATGTCATATTCAAACATTTATTCTTTGGTATGGAGCCGAGCAAAAGAGAAGCCAAGGCTAAAAACGGCATTTACTCTACTGCTTAATACAAGACCTGTTGAATGCAAAAAATTGTATTTTATTATGATTTAAAGCTTTACATCAACCACCTTTTTCTATATAATATATACAAATATCATATAGAATAACTAGGAGATTTTCAATGAAAATTGACATTCAGCATATCAGTGTAAAAGAACACTGGAAAGATTGGCTTTATAATTCTTTTAAAATTTATAAAGCTGGGATGTTATCGCATACAGCAATATATCTCATTGCCTTCATGTTAATATTTTCTATCATGCCACATTTATCTGAAGGCATGTCTCTATTCTTTCTATTGTTCTATTTTATCTTTATTACACCATATTTTCTCATTTATGCATTTGGTATGTTATATAAAAAAGATGCAACGGCTCCAGATTTTAAGAATGTTGACTTTTCTTTTCCTACACTGATAAGGCTCTTTAAATTACAAATAGCTATTTTAGTGTTTTTCTTTACTATTACTACGATTATGATGGGACTTTCTGAGCTTGTAAATACTGAAACAGAAGCTAGTGCTGGCGCATCTGAATCAGGAGGCTTTTCAGGCTATAATATCTACGATTACTTACTCTTTACTGGTACGTATACGTTTCAATATGCTGAATTTATAATGTATTTTTCTTACTTGGTTCTATATGCATTTTGCAATAAGAGTATTTTTCAGTCTTTAACTCTTTTTAATTCTTTTTTGTTGGAAAAACGAAATTTTGGTGTTTGCATTATATCTTTACTAGTTCCTTCTTTTATTTTAGGTATTCTTGCAGAGCTACCTTCTGAATTCAAAATTGTTTACATTGCAGTAACGCCATATTTAATGAGTTGGCATTATGTTGTCTTCAAACATGGGTTCTTTGGCATGACACCAGAGAAGCAAGAAGAACGAGAGAAAGTTGACAACAATGCTTATCACATGACTTAATTTAGAAGCTCGCTTAATTGCGAGCTTCGCGGGTAAATAATAAAAACGATAAAGCTTAAATCAAACTTTTAACAGATATTATTGTCATATAATTAAGAATATCTGTTTTTCTTTATGTTATAATTAAAAACTAAACAGATTTAAAAGGAGAAAATAATGATACCTATTAAAGGCACAATGAAAAAACTTGAAAATGGCATATCATCAAATGAAATAATCAGTGAAGAGAAGAATATTAAAAATTTACGCAATGGCTATATTGCTCTATCTATGACGATTGGAATGACAATAGTTGGATATTTACTTGGTAGCACCTATTTACAAGGATTCGCCAATATGTTTAGTGGTGGACTTGGTATTATCTTGTTTTTCGCTATCTTTATACCTATGATAATGGCTATAGAGGCCACGCAAGACTCTATTGTTGGCTTGGTGTTGCTTTTGGCCTTCGGCGTGCTTAAGGGCGTGTTTTTGACGCCAATAATAGGGGTTTCAGAAACAAGCACGGTGGTTAGCGCCGCTATCGGAACCATTGCTGTATCTGTTGGTGCTTCTGTTACAGCTTTTAATTCAAAAAAGGACTCTAGTAAGTGGGGAGGATTCTTGTTCTTCACTATGCTCGGCCTAATTGGCGCTATGCTACTCAACTACTTCCTGTTTCAATCAACGCTATTGCAGATAGGTATTTCCTCTGCTGTTATAGTCGTTATGGCATTTTTCATGTTTAGAGATGTTCAAAGAGCTATCTACAGCAAAAGAGCCAACTATATAAGTGTTGCACTTGGTTTCTACATCAGTGTTATCAACATGTTTGTGAACATGCTTGTTCTTTTAGGACTTGCTGACGATTAAATGTCTAATAAGCTAGATACAAAAAAGCCAGCGTTAAGCTGGCTTTTTAATACTCAAGAGATAATGCTTCTATCAAAAACATGGAGTTGATTATCCCTAGAATACATCTTGCTTGGACGACCTTTGCCTGTTTTAGTTAGCCCAACTTCCGCAATATTACCTTTAGACTCAAGATATTCAATACGCTTTCTTACTGTAATATCTTTCACCACTGCCTCCATAGGTAAGGCTTTGTAAACACTTACCACATCACTTACTGTAAATCCTCTTGCAGGCAAAGCCATCAAAGGCATTGAAGTATAGAGAGACTTACTTGCAAAACGCTCTGCGACAATACGAACTAGCTCATTGTGATCAAAAGGAAGTTCATTCTCACCATTAATAATATTTGCCAGCGAGAAAGTCTCTAAGTCATCGTACTCAGACTCAACAAAATCAGGAACGAAGGCAACATAGACCACTGAGATAGACCAACCCCTAGGGTCACGATTACCACTGCCCACAGTATCCACTTTTTCCATAAAAGACACAGGAACAGGCATCTTATCACGAAGCAACCTAGTCATGGCACCTTCAATATCTTGGTCTTTTGATAGACCGTTCACGATAACACCGGGTAAAGCATACTGATCCTTAAATGGTTCGTGCTTTCTCTTGTTTAGAACAACCCTGAGATCTCCATTCCTGAAAAAGAAGGGGACAACATCTAGGGTTACGAAAATATCTTGTTTTAGTTCAAGCATGTTTAATCCTCTTTACTGGTTTTATATCAGATATAATAATATATTTTGGAGGGCTTGTCAACAAGAAAACCGCCATATTAGGCGGTTTTCTTGTATTCATGCTTTCTTGTTTATTCTTTTTTTTCTGTTTTCTCTTGCTTAGCTATTAGATTGATGATTACCAACATAAGTATTGGAATACTCACACCAAGCAACACAATAGCAAAAGGCACTTCTATTATTTTGATATCTCTTGCTTCATAGAATGAATGTAAGAATATGCTATCTGAGGCAATAATAGATAGGGTATTTATAATACCGCTATAGTTAAGCTGTAATGTATTAACTAAGAATAAATACCCTACTAAAATAAATAGTGACAATATCTTAATTGTTTGAAAAACCTCATTGCTTTCAATTTTATGGATTTTCTTATTGATAAAGAATAGCATAGCTAAAGCAACAGTTGCAAAAAAGAAGCTTGAATGCAATAGGCTTAACACAATAAAGATAGGCAATGAAACTATCATTATATTGTTTTCTCTTGAGTTAGAAAGAAAACCTTTTTTTATTGTTATCAAAGAAGCGATAATTGACAACAACGCAATGAGAATAAGTGGAGACTGTGCTTTTCCTTCAAAGTCTCCTACTATCCAAGCAACTAGGTTTCTTGCTTCACTCTTGTTGAAGTTTACAGAGTATCCAGAAATGTTTTCAAATTCTATATTAGCTGGATTTTTCATAAATAAGTTCTTTGATACATTTTCCTCAAAAGAGATATTCATTTGCTTAAGATTATTGCTTAATGAATTGCTCCTTATAACGATATTATTATTTTTCATGAAAACTGTATTATTTCCATTAATTAGTTTTATATCTCCTTCTGTGTTGATACCTATCTCAACCTCTTTAGAGGATGATGATGCTGCCGAGAAGCTTACATTATGTTCATATCCATAAGATGTTTCTTTAATAGTGTGTTTAACATCTTTAAGAAGTGTTTCACTGGCTTCTGCTATATTTACATCTGTAAAGTTTATTATTTCCTCAGTCTTCTCTGATGTATTGAGTAATGCCATATCAACAACATCTTCTCCTTTATATAATTGATAATTAGGAGCGGTTATAAACACTAATGACTGAAAGTATTTTTCTTGTGGTGATAGTGATACTTTCAAGTCTTTTTCAGCAACTGAGGTGGTTGTGAATCTAAAGTGATTTAATCCATCAGGAATGGAAATATTCCAACTATCATTATCTTGAGTAATGTGTGTTGAATTGGACTGTCTTAACCTTTCACCATCTATCAGCTTTGGAATCTCAATATCCGTACTTTTATTACCTCCTAGTTGACTTCTTGACACTTCATGTGTGATCTCATATCTGTCATTTTCAAGAACAACATTAGAGTTAACAAGGAAATAACCTTCATAATCTTTGGGGATTATTTCTTCATCTGTTATTTTTTCATTTATAACAGATAGAGTGTTTCCCTGAATTCTATAATCTTGATTATTTTTATTGACAACAATAGGCTTGAAATCAAAACTAACACTAAAGTCTTGGATGATTTGTCCTGTAACCTCAACCTCATGCACACCCTGATCCATAGCTATCATCAGTTTGTTATTATTTCCCCAAAAATAATCCACTCTATCTCCATTTACAACGACATCCTCTACTTTAAAACCCTCAGGTGTCTGTATTTCACTAAACATTGTTTTTTCAACATTCGCCCTGTATGAAAATATAGTTTGTTCTTTATCAAATAGAACAGTTGGCTGTGTAAGAGTCATACACTCATTACATTTTTTATCCTCAATCAACTGTTCTTTCACAAAAGAATATTTGTTTTCTATATCATTTGCAGAAACCATTGACGACACGGGAAATAGAAGGGCTAGCGTCAATAGCCCTTTACTTGCTATATTATTTGTTTTCATTTTTAACCCCTTCTTTCCTGAAAATATTTTTATATGCATTGATAACGAACAATATAGTTGACAACAACCAAGCTATTGTAGCTATCCAGTAAGCGGATATGAAGCTTTTGGATACGTTATCACTACTTACATTTGAGTGTGTGTAATTAGGAAATTTATTTCCATTAATCTGGCTTAGTGATACACCTATAGGATTTTTCCAAGATGTGATGGAAATTTTATTCTCGACAGGACTAGAAAACATAGCATCGGATGAAACCATTTCTTTCATTGCTTGGTTTCCTGCTTGCTTTGTCTCCATTATTCCATAACTCGCTACCTCTTGATACCTTGTACTCTGACTTATCTTATTATCTAACGAATAACTTATGTTACCTGCAAGACCTATCATCAAGCCCACTGCGATAACAATAGATGTGATTATTCTTCCTACTTTAATATATTTTTCAGAGTTGCCTTTCCTAACTAAATAAACTCCTGCAACAACCAATCCTAAAATAATGCTATTGGTTAATATAAATGAGAGTGTAGCCACAGTAATATAGCCAAGGCTAATATAACTTGCTATTAAGTAGAAAATACTAACAAATATATTTTTTGTAAACATATAGAGCAATATTGACATGAAGGCGAGAATAATCATGATTTCATATGATATTCCATTCTCTCCACCAATCTTGTTAAGAGGGGTGTGTAAGCCTGAAGCATACACATTCACATTATCTACTGTGTTGCTAGTCTCTATGATGCTTTTAGGTAGGTTGTAGCTGGTAATAAATAGACCATCTTGCATTGTTGTTTCACCGGAAACAGAAATCTGTCCGGGGGTCTCTACAATAATATTATAACCACCACCTTCTTTTTTAGCGACAGGAATAAATTCTCCATTAAGCTTGGCCGTTATATTAGACAGGTTATCTGAAATTATATTATAAGCGCCACTGTTCGCTCTTGCTGTTGTCTCAACAATTGTTTTTCCATTATTGCCCGCAATATAAGTAGTATTTATATTGTTTACATTAGGGTTATTATTGTTGTTTTGAGGTAGGTTTTGCGCTTCTCTTTTTTGAGCGGTTATTTCAATAGTATTATCAGATGATATGAAAAGACTATAATCCATTTGCCTGAATATATCTTCAGGAATGTTTGGAATAATTCTTTTTATATTATTTCTGCTTTCATTGATTCTGTTATCTTCATCTAACGTGGCATGTATATTAGCACTTGTTAGCCCTTGATTTTTGAAAGCAATAAGTTGTCCTTCTAGTCCTTCAATAGAAAAGTCTATGTTTTTATTATCTGTGCTTGCTGACAATCTACTTGAGATCTTGAATTGAATTCTAGTGTTTGATCTTTCTTTTATGTTGAATTTAAGTTTTCCATCTTCATATCTAACAGGGTAATATGAAAACATTGATTCTACACTAAAAATATCAAATTGTTCTGGGAGCTCAACAGGTATTTCAAATATCCCTTTATTATTATTCGTCTCTACTACTACATGTCTTTCAAAAACAGGAGCCTCCGAATATTTTATAGAATTAAAAATTGTGTATTCAATTTCTTTATCCGCCTTTTCCTCTTCTTCTTGTATTTTTTCTCCTATAAAAAACACATTATTATTAGCTTGATGCTTTATATCATCATAATGAACGGTGTCAACATTGTTATTGAGCCATAAATTATTTTCAGAATTGCTAAAGACTACCTCAATAACTCCTTCAGAATTCAAAGGTTTTATATAAGGTATATTTCTATTCTCTTTTCTCTCTATGAAAAAGGGGACTTCTTCACTATTGAAAAGAACCATATCAGGAATTGCTTCCCTAAAGGATGGAAGAGCTATGTATTCACTATTATATGCAGTAACAAAAGATGTATACGAGAGTACATTATCTTCTTTATATATTTGAATATCACTTAAGTAATTACAAATGAAGTTATTACTCGATGTTGTTGGACACAACAATTCTGGATTATCTTTTTCTACAATACTTACCCATTCTTTAAACTCTGTTGTTTGTTTCAATAGGTTTTTGCTCGTAGCTTGTTCAGTGCTTAGTGGGGATAACTCTTCGTGTATGGATGTTGCCATACTATTAGAAGATATCGCCAACATAGACACTGCTATTATAAGGCTCTTTTTTAGCATCTTCTGTCTCCTGTTTTTTACTGAATATTTATAATAACATTATTGGTACTTAAATGACTAAAGCCACCTTAAGTGGCTTTATTTTTATAAAATGAATATGTTTCATCTGTGATAACTATTGGAACATAGGTTTTAAATAGTTCATACCCTCCTTCCCTAATAAAACTACTGTGACAGTTTTTTAAGACTAACTTAGCTTCTATTATATGATATTTTTCTTTTATTTTGTCGGCATTTTTGTATTTTGATATATCGTTATCTTCTCCTGTAATAAAAGCTATCTTCTTACTAGAATATAGTGATTGATAATAATTTAAAACATCTATAGTATAAATAGGCATATCTGTTTTCGGCATATCTTTTTCGATAGTTGAAACAGAAACCTTATCAAACTCCCTACAACCCCCTCTCTTTTTTTCCGCCTCAACAACCTTTCTTAACCATTCAACCCTTCTCTCAAAACAAGACATATTAGTTTTGTTTGCATGATTATATGATGGAAGTATATGTAACTCATCTATATCATTACAATAAAGAGATGCATATATTGCCGATAAGTGACCGATATGAATAGGATCGAAAGCTCCACCATAAACTGCTATCATAAAAACTCCTTTGTTATTTTACTATAATATATTATTTATACATAGAAAAAAAGCTGTATTTTAATTATTTTATTAACTCTATGAATTATTTTTTTATTATATCTGATATAGTAATATATGTAAAGCTCAGCCTCAAAAGAAGCTTGGTCTCATACCATGTGCTCTTGCTGTTCTAGCCCTTTCTTCTAATCGTAATTTCTTTTGTATTTCTTTTTCTTCTTTGTCTTTTTCTGCTTCCATTTTTTCTATTCTTTCAATCTGTATTGCTTCAGCTTGTTCATTGATATGGAATTGTTTTGCGCCAGTATAAGGGCATAGTGTGGCATCATTGTTTTCAAGATCGTCTAATTCTTCATCATGTCCGCCACCAAATTTATATATTTTCCTATTTCTAACACCTGTATATAAGTGAATATCTTCATTTATTTCCATTCTCTTTATATATTCACTGTTATATCTATTATTTCTATCATTCATAAAGGTTCTAAGTTCATCCCAGGATAAATCTTTGGAAAAAACACACATTTCATCTATGGTGTCTTTGTTTTTTTCCATAAACGCATCAACTTCTATTCCTTTGCTAATATCATTAACCTGAAGTATTTTCCCACTTTGTTCTAAAGATTCTATTTTATCGATAAGATTATTACCATAAATAGGATCTTTGACAGCAATAATATCGACATCACCTGTTCTATCATAAGCATAAACTTTTTGAAATTTTCGTTTAGCGCCGCTATATGGATTTGAAAAATCAACATCAACTCCTATGGCATTTCCTGGTTGTATAGTATATTCTCCTATTTTTATCGGTTCTGGCCCGACTATATATAACCCGTTATTCATTTTTATTCTCCTTTTCTGTTATACTAGATTAGTTATCTCATAACAATAATAGTTCATTTTATAGTATATAATGGATTTTGTCTTTAATCAAAAATACTGATAACGACTTGACTTATAAAATGTTTTCGTATTATATTGATAGAAGATAGTTATTGAGATACTATCAGACTATCAATTATTTTAAATGCAGTAATTGATGGTGTATTTATTTTAAGGAGGATATTCTATGTCTATTAGAAACATTATAAATGTCGTGAAGGAAATAGAAGAAATAGAAAACAGGAAGCAAGCTTCAACCAACTTAGTTGATACTGAGATATGCGAAATGGAGCTTCATATTCTTAAGGAAACATTACTAGGGAAAATAAATGAATACATCAAAACAGGAGATTTCAATAAAAATGATAGATATAGAATTCAACTTGAGAAAGAAAATATAAGTCGAGTTGAACCCAATACATTTGATATACTCTTTGCCTTTGAAGAGTTCTTAAAAAGAAAAGAGGAATACCAAAAAGAGAGAGAATATTTAAGTAGAGATTTATCCAAGAGACTTCTCGAAGCACTCCAGAGAGCCAAGGAAAATCTTATTATCACAATATCTGCTTTTTTAGGAGGGCGAGGCTTTACTTTCTAATCATTAAAATGCCCTGCTTAATGCGGGGCATTTTTAAATACAATAAAGGTGGAAAGAATGAGACGAAAACATATCCCACCCTGAAGGGCGGGGCATTCCGCGTGTTTTGGTAAGATGAATGGTAAACCAGAATTGATTAAAATCTAGATATTAAAAAAGCCCCTTTTAAGGGGCTTTTTTAAATGATAGCTGAATATATCATTCCTATTGTTGAAAAGTCCACAGGTAGCTTAAAAAGGTCTTCTTTGTTGATAACAACAGTATAAGTATGTTCATCATTATCACGAATATTTAGTGTATTTTCTTCTTTTTCTCTACCCAACTCCTCTATCTTTTCAATTTCTTCATTTGTTAGTTTTATAGCATACAGATTAGCCTTGTGCGTAACCACTGTTGCCGCCAACTGTCTATCGGCTACATGGCTAAATCGAGTTTTATCTTCGATATAAAAACCAGCTTCTTCGAAAAACTCCGTTCTTGCATTTTCTAGTGGGTCAATTGCATCATCGAAAGAACTGCCACCTGGGAGTTCGTAGATAAACCCTTCCGCATTACTTACAGGACTTCTAAACTCCTTTATAAGCACGATTTTATCGTCTGTATAAGCGATTACATTGCTTACGTTGCGCCGAGATACGATGATTTCATTTGATTTAAATCTATTCTCTAATTCTACCCATATAGATACGTGCATCATATACGAGAATACGAAACCACTAGGGGTAGTAAAGTGGTAAAGGACATTTGCTTTTTCAAGCATATTCCCAGACTTAACAAGGTCTTTATACCACGATTGAAATTGTGCTGTCTCCCAAATATAAGCAGGCACATAAACTTCACCACCTTCTCTTTCGATGATAGTTGATTCCAATGCTTCACTGATATTTAATATTGATTCATCTGCATCTATAATAATATCAGCTATTTTACTGAAATCATTTTCATCATAAACAAAACTAGGTTCATCTTTTGATTTAGTTTCAGTAAATACAACGCCTAAGTATCCAGATTTTCCTAAAAGGCTAATAACATAGGAAAGTTTTTTATTATCCTGTGTTTTAATAAAAACACTTTTCTTAATACTTTCTGGCATTGGTGAGTTTTGATAAATTATTTGCATTTTCTTTCCTTATTTTATAATAAATTGATTGTACATTAAGAAATATTCTTTACTATTACCATAATACAAAGATATTAGTGACTTAAAGAATTTATATATAGTGTTGGTATCATTTAAGACGATCTTTGGTAAATGATATGTGTATTCTTGCGAATAGTCAGGTTCTATTGACTCTCCTGTTTTTAGATAATGTTCTAAGTTAATTAATACCCATCCTGCTTTATCTGAAGAGCAAGAACTTCCTTCTTTCATTTTGACAATAGTTTTAATATGGTTTCTAATAAAATCATAATAACTATAGAACAATTTTAATTCTCTCTTTGATAAATCTTCTTTATCCATTATATTCATTAAAATACCGTTCTCTTTTGATTTTACGAAACTAGAATACATCCCCTTATCCGTATCAAAAGCGTTTTTATATTCTAATAAAAGATAGTCAGGAAAAGTTTTTTTAACTTCTTCCATATTTTCTTGTTCTAATGATTCAACAAAGTTTGTTAGCATTTTAGTTACTTCGTCTTTATTTAATTTCGACATCGCTATTGCCCTCATCACTATTTTATATAAAACAGAAATTATTAAAAATTAAACTTTAAGTTCTTCCCAAACATCTTCTAATGGTATTTCTTCACATTCTATAATTCCTTCACGACAAAACAATACTTCCATATCGAAATTTTGATACATTGTTACTTTAAACTTGAAAAGCTTAAACCCGCTATTGATAAGGCGTTGTGCGTCTTCTGCACTAAACCAGTGATGCATGTTTTCAATGCTCTTTCCAGCGCTATACCAATTATAACCATCTTTCTTATGCGCTTTATTAAACGGCATAGGTAAGTCTTTTGTTATTCCGTTAGGACATAGTTCTTGAATAACAGGATCATATTGACCATTAGCGTCATACCACATGCCATGATGTGTTTCTGGATTTTCGATTCTGTATATTGTGATTGTTTTCATGACACTCTCCTTGTTTTCTAATAAGTGGCGCATTAATACTTAAATAATGCGCCACTTGATTTTAATGCTCTACTTTAAAAACGTGCTTGATGTAGCTAACAAATTCTGGATCTTCACACATTCCCTTACCCGGAGAATCTGAGATTTTAGCTACAGGTTGGCCGTTACAGGAAATCATTTTGATAATGATATTTAACGGATCTACACCATCAATATCACAAGTCAAGTTAGTTCCCATTCCATAACTGTTGTTGATTTTGCCATCAATGTTTTTAATGATTTCGAGACATTTTTCGAAATTTAATCCATCAGAGAAAACAAGAGTTTTGCTTTTTGGATCAATATTGAGTTCTTTGTATCGGTCAATACACTTATTAGCAAAAACAATCGGGTCTCCACTATCATGACGAAGGCCATCATATAGTTTTGCATAGTAAAGGTCGAAATCTTTCAAGAATGCATCAGTAGTAATACAGTCGGTAAGTGCAATACCAAGCTCTCCACGGTATTCTTGCACCCAAGTTTCTAAAGACTGTTTCTGACTATCAATCAACCTAGAACCGAGTTGCTGATGTGCCATAATCCATTCGTGTGCCATGGTACCAATCGGCTTAATGCCTTTTTCCATTGCAAACAATACATTGCTGGTTCCCACGAAGTTGCAAGGAAAATCTTTAATCATGGCGTCAATAATAGCGCTTTGCACTTTACCAGAAAAACGACGACGAGTACCAAAATCAGCAAGAGTAAACTTCTCAAGGATTTCTTTTGGTTCTTTTTCTAGTTTATTAATTTTTTCATAAAGCTTATCCAATGCTTGGTCGATAGTTGCGTTTGGATACAGAACCCTGTTACGCACTTCACTCACAATCGCAAGAAGCACAATCTCAAAGAGAATTACATGTAGCCATGGTCCTTTAAGACGAATTGCTAGCTGGTTATCTTTGTCTACAAAAACTTCAACATAACTAGGATCGAAGCGGAAAAGCTTCATGAAACGAATAAAGTCAGGCTTGAAGTAAGGAATTGTTTTCAAAAATGCTTCTTCCCTATCGCTCAACTTCAATTCTTTCAGCATATTGATCTGCTCTTGAATCTCACCAATATAAGGAACAAGATCTTCAGAGTTTCGGCACTTAAATGCCCACTCGACTTCAGCATTTGGATAGTGATGAAGGACAGCCTGCATCATGGTTAACTTATAGAAATCGGTATCAATAATAGAATTAATAATCCTATCATTATCAAAGAATGCACTCATAGCAGTTTTTGCGGTTTTCATATTGATTCTCCATCGGTGACTTTTGTTAATTATACCAGATATAAAAAAGAAGTCAAGGGATAAAATGAAAAAACTCCATAAAAATATGGAGTTTTAAATAGTGGAATGTTTTGCGTTAATTAATGAGAATTTCAGTATCGCCATTTTCTTCAACATAGGCGTCTAATATATTAGAAAGTTTTTCTGAGTAACCATAATCTCTACCTACTCCTTTATCATTTTGCGCGAAAGACCCCGCCCTGAAGGGCGGGGATGGATAGCGCGTCGTGCGAAGCACGACTGTACTTTCTTAGTCTAGCTTAAATGCAAGCCCTTTGCAAGACGCTATTTGTGTCACTTTAT
>Ga0208063_1000344_pt1 | contig 15460 bp, 15 predicted proteins | sample DeeseametaMP0203_FD_184219 | JGI IMG/M metagenome (GOLD analysis project Ga0208063, IMG submission 184219) | Marine microbial communities from the Deep Atlantic Ocean - MP0203 (SPAdes) | ecosystem: Environmental > Aquatic > Marine > Oceanic | place: South of Cape Verde, Atlantic Ocean... | reverse complement strand
CGGATTACTGCATGCGTATACCGCCATCCAAACGAATCACCTCTCCATTAAGCATGGGGTTGGTAATGATTTGCTCTGCTAACAGCGCAAACTCTTCAGGTTTCCCCAAACGCTTGGGGAAAGGCACGGCAGCAGCCAATGCCTGAGCAGCCTCATCCGGGATTTCGCTCATCATTGGCGTCTCAAACACCCCAGGAGCAATCGCCATAACGCGAATGGCATGACGAGATAACTCTCTTGCCGCTGGCAGGCTCATTCCCACAACCCCCGCCTTAGAAGCGCTGTAGGCACACTGCCCCACTTGCCCATCAAACGCCGCAATAGAAGCCGTGTTGATAATCACACCACGCTCACCGCTATCACCGGGCGGGTTGTTAGCCATCGCAGCAGCAGCGAGCCGCATCACATTAAAAGTGCCAACTAAGTTGATATGGACCGTGCGCGCATAGCTATCAAGGTCGGCAGGATTACCTTCTCGATCCACTAACTTGGCGACGCTCACCACACCCGCACAGTGAACCACCCCAGAAAGCCCACTTTCGCCACCCAACGCCACCGCCGTATTCACCGCCTGCTGCATATCAGCGGCAGAGGTGATATCAGCGACACAGGCTTTAGCCTGAGCACCCAGCTGTTCTGCTAGATTCAACACCCGATCACTCATATCGCACAGCACTACATTGGCACCAGCGTTTACCAGCCGTTCTGCCGTGGCCGCACCAAGACCTGAGGCAGCGCCAGTAATCAAAAACGTACGGTCCTTTACCTGCATAGCACTCTTCCTATGAATTATGAGTTATCGCGCACTTGCTCTGCCGCTTGGGCACGCAGCTTAAAGCGCTGAATCTTGCCGCTGGGGGTTTTAGGTAGCTCATCGACAAACTCAATCACCCTGGGGAAAGCGTGGGTAGAGAGCCGTTCGCGCACCTGCTGGCGAATCTCTTCTGCCAGGGCATCGCTGGGTTCGAAGCCGTCGCGCAACACGATGTAAGATTTAATCACTTCGCCACGAATCTCGTCTGGCTGCCCCACCGCCGCGGATTCCGCCACCGCTGGATGTGTCATCACGCTATTTTCAACGTCTGTCGGGCCCACCCGATAACCTGCAGTAGTGATGATGTCATCGTCGCGGCCTGCGAACTGGAACGAGCCATCCTCATTACGAATCACCACATCGCCGGTCAGGTAGTAACCGTTAACGAAGGGGTCTTTCTCCTGCCAGGTATAGCCTTGGAAAAAGTGAGCGGGTGAGTTCTTGATATCCACCGCCAATACACCGGGCTCACCGGGTGGCAGCTCGTTATATTCCGCATCAAGAATGGCCAGTCGGTAGCCCGGCATAGGAACGCCCATGGCACCTACATGTTTGGGATGCTCAAGAGAGTGGTGGTTATTACAGGTCATCCCGGTTTCCGTTTGGCCGTAATGATCCATCACCGGGCAACCCAACGATTTTTCTACCCAAGTAACGACCTCCGTATTCAGCGGCTCCCCAGCAGAGCTGGCTGCTCTCAGCGTTAAGGTTTGATGGGCGTCATCAAATAAGCCTGACGCTTTCATCAAACGGTATGCCGTAGGTGCCGCTGCAAAATTGGTGATGCGATGGCGCTTCATAAATGCCAGCGCCCCCTCTGCACTAAAACCGGCCTCACAAAAATGCGTGGTAACGCCCAACAGCAGCGGCCCTGCAATCGCATAATAAAGTCCGTAGGCCCAGCCAGGGTCCGCCATATTCCAGAAGCGGTCATCTTCACGAAGGTCAACCGCCAGCTCCATATAGAGCGCAAATGCGGTCATACCCGATAACGGCACGGCGACCCCTTTGGGCTTACCCACCGTGCCGGAAGTAAACATCTGAAGAAACGGCTTATCCGGCGAAAGCCGGGGCGGTGCTTCACTCGTTGACGTATACGTCAATGCGATCTGCCAATCGAGGTCGTTGGCATGCTCACTGGTTGCACCGCCCACGGCTAAAACGGGCGGACACTGGCTCAACCCATCAAACTTGTAGCGATTGGCATGATCGGTAATAACCAACTTGGTATCGGCACGGCTAAGACGGTAATCCACGGCGTCCGGCCCAAAGGCAGTAAACAGCGGCTGGTAGACGGCCCCAATGCGCCACGTTGCCAGCACGGTGATCAGCAAATTAACAGAACGAGGCAGCATGCAGGCAATCCGGTCGCCTTCACCGAACCCTTGGCTTTTGAACCAGCCCGCCAATTGGCCGCTCTGCTGATCAAGTTCGGAATAGGTCAGCGTATAGGTTTGGCCCTGGGTATCTTCATGTACTAGCGCCAATACATCACCACGCCCTTGGCGCACATGCCGTCCACAACAGGCGTCAAAGGCGTTTAAATATCCATCCTGATGGTCGTCAAGTTTGGCGATAACGCTATCAACCGAAAAGCTTTCAAAAAAAGTCGAATACGGGGGAAGTGACGTGGCTGTTGCTGTCATGACGGCTCTCTTATGTTGTTGGTCGTGAGCACTCGGGCAGGCAGGATTCAACGTAGTGCTGGCATTATTGTGCGTTTACGTTAACGGAAACCTACCGATAGACCAACGCTAAAAGCATTTACCCAAGAGCGCAAGCCACAAGCGCGGCCATGAGGTTAGACGTTGGTCGATTGGGAAGAGACAGCGCCAAGCATTAGCGCGACAGGATCATTGCCACCAGCTCATCAGCAAGGTCGTCTGGGGTGCGCGGGCCATTGGGGTCATACCAACGAACGGTCCAGTTCAACGCGCCTAAAATAAAGCGGGAAACGAGGAAGCGGTCGCCATGAATCAACCCTTCCGCCAGAGCATCATCAATCACCTCAACCCACATCGCCTCATAAGCATCGCGTAGGTGGCTAAGGTGGGCGCTGGCAGCGGGGTCTAACCGTCGCCATTCAAACAGCGCCACCACGTGAGCATTACGATCTGCAAACAGCGTTTCCAGGTGCGCCCTTGCCATGGCATGCAGCCGAGCTTCTGCACTGCCGGGGCAAGATTGCAACGCGGCTTTTGCGATGCCTAGTGCGTTCTGAGTGCCCTCCTCAATCACTGCTGCCAGAATTTCCTGCTTATCTTTGAAGTGGTGAAACAGGCTGCCGGACTTGATGCCCATTTCCTGGGCCAACATGCGCACCGTGGTGCGATCAAAGCCCTCTTGGACGAATAGCTGAGCTGCTAAGCGCGTCAATTCCTTGCGGCGAGGAGATGCATTCATTACATTCATGTCATTTACACTAGCGCTTGCTTGGTTACTTAGGAGAAGACCACAGCCCCGCGAATGGGTCAACGCATCGCTAATCGCTCAGCCAGATAATCACAAAAAATCTATCAGGAGATAGACAATGAGTAGCGCTACCGACGTCGTCTTTTTATCCGCCGCCCGCACCCCAATGGGCGGTATGATGGGCAGCCTTTCCAGCATGAGCGCCCCCGAACTTGCCGCAGTTGCCATCCGTGCCGCTATTGAACGCGCAGGTATCGACGCTGCCGCTATTGAAGAGGGCATCATGGGCTGCGTTTTGCCTGCTGGCGTTAAACAGGGCCCCGCACGCCAGGCGATGCGCCAAGCAGGCATTCCCGATGCCAACGGTGCCACCACCATCAATAAACTCTGCGGGTCAGGCATGAAAGCCACCATGCTCGCACATGATTTGATCAAGGCCGGTAGCGGAGAGATTTTATTAGCAGGCGGCATGGAGTCTATGTCGAATGCGCCTCATGTACTCACTAAGGCACGCGGCGGCTATCGACTGGGCCACGGCGAGCTCAAAGATCATATGTTCCTGGATGGCCTTGAAGATGCCGAAACCGGCAAACTGATGGGCGCCTTTGCGCAGGATGTAGCTACAGAGCGCGGCTATACCCGCGAGCGGCTGGATGACTTCGCCATTGCTTCCCTGGAACGAGCGATGGCTGCCACCAACAATGGCGATTTAGATGCCGAAATGGCCCCTGTCACGGTCACCACGCGCCAGGGCGACACCGTTGTTTCTCACGATGAGCAGCCCTTCCAAGCCAAGCTGGATAAAATCCGCCAGCTGCGTCCTGCATTTGCTAAAGATGGCACCATCACAGCAGCTAACTCTAGCTCCATCTCCGATGGTGCATCAGCGCTCATCTTAGCAAGCCACGAAGCCGCACAGCGCCATGGTGTTAAACCGCTGGCAAAAATGCTTGGACACGCCACCCACTCACGTCATCCCAGCGAATTTACCATTGCCCCTGTAGGCGCGATTGAAAAGCTGATGAAAAAGCTTGGCTGGGGAGTCAACGACGTCGATCTGTTTGAGATCAATGAAGCCTTCGCCGTCGTGACCCTCATGGCCATGGACGACCTGGGCTTACCCCATGAGAAGGTGAACGTGTTTGGCGGTGCTTGCGCTCAAGGTCACCCCATTGGCTCCACCGGCTCCCGTATTATCGCCACGCTAATTCATGCCCTGCGCACGAAAGGCGGCAAACGCGGTATTGCCAGCCTTTGCATTGGCGGCGGTGAAGCCACCGCCGTTGCCGTTGAGCTCATGGATTAAACACTCACCGCAGCATCACACAGTACAGTGCCCATCCGCGTCTTGGCAGCCACTATGCCAAGGCGCGCATATCGTCTTTATGATCGCGATTACTCAATTCAGCGCTGGCCATTGCCTGCCAATCCAACTGCTCCAGAGGCTGCTCCGCCTCTTCGTCATCATGTACGTCAGGTACTGGGGCCTCCTCAATAATACGGAACTGTCCCGCGTACTCACGCATCTGCAGCGCCTCTTGGGTTAACCCCTCGGCGCTTTGTGCCGTTTGGTTGACCAAGCGCATCGTATCTTGAGTCGTCGCGTCGATTTGCGTGACAGCAACGTTCACTTCTTCAATACCGCGACGCTGCTCTTCAGAGGCTTTGGCCATTTGCGCCATCAAGTGTTCTACCTGAGTCGCCGCTTGCATGATTGCCCGAGTGTGCTCGCCTGCCTGTTGAGAAAGTTCGCTACCCTGCTCAACGCTTTTACTCGAGGCCTCAATACGTGCACGAACATCGTGAGCAGCATCGGCACTGCGCGTTGCCAGCGCCCTAACTTCACTAGCCACTACAGCAAATCCGCGTCCATGCTCGCCAGCCCGCGCCGCCTCTACAGAGGCATTCAATGCCAAAATATTGGTTTGGAACGCAATGCTTTCGATCACCTTGATAATGCTTTGAATTTCTTCGGAGTGCTCGTTGATAGACTGCATGGTGGCAATAAACTGAGCGATCACTTCATCGCCCTGCTGCGCTTTGTGAGACACGTCGGTGGTAGAGCGATTTACATGCGCGGCGCTTTCTGCGTTTTGATTCACCGTCGCGGTGAGCTGCTCAAGGCTAGCAGCCATTTGCTGAAGCGCTGATACCTGAGAATCGGTTTGTCCAGCCAACTGCTGGCTTTGCGTCGCCATGGCTTGGCTGTCGCTATACACCTGCTGGCTGCTGTTATTGAGATGATTCACGGTGGTGGTTAATGAACGCTGCATATTCGCCAGCTCGCTAAACAGCTGGCCAATTTCATTATTGGCGTGCGCCTCTACCGGAGAGGATAAATCGCCCTTAGCAATACGTTTAAAGTGTTGAGTAATAACCCGCAGCGGCCGCAAAACGTTCCGACGTACGCCCCATACGACTAGGCCTACGACTAGCAGCGCCAGCACGACGACACCCACCACGCCCATGAAGAGCAGCGATGAAACGTTCTCGAAACGCTCAGACAAACCAGCGCCACGGGCCACTGAATAGCCGTAAAACGCTTCCGCGGTGTTAACGAACTGCTGACTGCTATCATCCACCCGAGATTCGCCAGAGAGAAAGCCACGCACATCGCGCTCTTCTAGCATCATCATCTGCAGGCTAAGGTTGTTATTTACCAGGGATTGAAAATTGCTCGCCAACTGGCCGACCAGCTCGGGCTGCTCCCCCTCCGGAAAGCTCGCTTGGAAAGCTTCAAAATGCGTGGCCGCCGATGCCAGCAACCGATCCGACTCTTCCAGAAGCGGCTCTGGACGATCAAACGAGGGAGTGCGAATCAGCTCAGCTGCCCGATTCATCTGTACCCTGGCACGCAACAGCTGTGTGTAAGCGCTATTTAGCTCACGCACCTGAGCCATGTCGCGTTGATGCATCGATGTAAAGGCATCGCGGCCAAACTGGTTGGCAAAAAGCCCTAAGCCACCAATGGCAAGCACAAGGCAAGTAAAAGTCACGAGTACCAGCGTCCAACTCGCCTTGACGCTTAAATTATTGATAAATTTCATGGTGCACCCTGTCGAGATAGAAATGATCAGCTTTTTTGCAGCGGTAGCCACAGCTGTAAACGGCGGCGGATCTCGAACAGCGCCTGCTCGTAAGCGTCCAACTTACTGATCAGACGAGGGTCACGGATGTCCCAGAATAAAATTTCGCCTGCTTTCCCTTGCCAATCGCGGCACGCCTGCTGAGCTTTGTCACACAGCACGATCACCACGTCGAACGCTTCGTTCTCGAACTGATCCAGCGACTTACTGTGCAGCCCCTCTGTCGAAAGACCCTGCTTTTTTAAGGCTTCAAGGGTTAGCGCATGAGGCTCGTCGGGTTCAGAGCCTGCACTGAAGGATTCGAAGCGATCACCGGCCATATGGCGAAGTAGCACTTCTCCCATGAGAGAGCGCGCAGAATTGGCATTACAGAGAAAGAGCACGCGACGCTTCGACATAATTCAACAACCTCTTATTTAATTTTACATCGCCACCATACGCCCAGATGATGACGGAGATATTGCAGCTCAAGCAGGCGGCTAGAAATATACGAAAAAACATATATCATGAAAGCCATCTATTGCTGCTTTCACCAAGGAGCCCCCATGGCCCTGCTTGCGGATTTACCCAATCTCGACCCTGAGCTCTTCCAAGCCCCTAGCCTCGAATCATTGGGGTTACCGCCCTCTTCGTGCCCTGCACCAAAGGTGCTGCTGCTGTACGGATCGCTACGCGAGCGCTCATTTAGTCGCTTGGCGGTTGAAGAGGCCGCCCGCCTGCTGAACGCGATGGGCGCTGAAACACACATTTTTAACCCGCGTGGCCTGCCGCTTCCTGATGCCGAAGATGCCAGCCACCCTAAGGTGGAAGAGCTGCGCTCCCTAGCACAGTGGGCAGATGGGATGGTGTGGTGCTCGCCAGAGCGTCACGGGGCGATGACAGGCATTATGAAAGCACAAATTGATTGGATACCCCTGGCTTTGGGCGGCGTACGCCCTACCCAAGGCAAAACCCTGGCCGTGATGCAGGTCTGCGGTGGTTCACAATCTTTTAACACGGTGAACCAGCTGCGCATTTTGGGCCGCTGGATGCGCATGGTGACGATCCCTAACCAATCGTCCGTGCCAAAAGCCTTTATGGAGTTCGATGACAACGACCGCATGAAGCCCTCGCCGTTTTATGATCGCATCGTGGATGTCATGGAAGAACTCGTAAAATTCACTCTACTGGTACGAGAGCGCAGCGACCTGCTCACCGACCGATACTCAGAGCGTAAAGAGAGCGCCGAAGAGCTCTCCAAGCGCGTTAACCAGCGGGCCATATAATCAAGGAGCGAGCATGTCACATCAGGAGAAGGCAGCCCCCAGCAGTGCTGATATGGGGCTTTTTGAACGCTATCTGTCGCTTTGGGTCGCCGCTGCGATTGTGGCCGGTATTGCGCTAGGCCAGTGGGCTCCCGCCATTCCCGAGGCTCTTTCACGCTTTGAATACGCGCAGGTGTCGATTCCGATCGCTGTACTGATATGGGCGATGATTTTCCCCATGATGGCGCAAATTGACTTTAGCGCAATCGCTGGCGTGCGCCGCCAGCCAAAAGGGCTGGCCATCACCACCACGGTGAACTGGCTCATCAAACCCTTCACCATGTTTGCCCTAGCATGGCTATTTTTTATGGTGATTTTTAAACCTTGGATTCCTGATGCGCTGGCCAGCCAGTACCTTGCGGGGGCCATTTTGCTGGGTGCGGCGCCCTGCACCGCGATGGTTTTCGTCTGGAGCTACCTTACCCGTGGCGATGCGGCCTACACGCTGGTACAAGTCGCCCTCAACGACCTGATCATGCTGTTTGCCTTTGCGCCGATCGTGGTCTTTCTGCTGGGTATTTCCAATATTCAGGTACCCTGGGATACGGTGCTGCTGTCGGTAGTGCTCTACATCGTCATTCCCCTGGCGGCAGGTTACCTCACGCGGAAAACCCTTATCGCTAAGCGCGGTGCCGATTGGTACGACAACGTCTTTATGAAGCGCATTGGCCCGGTCACGCCGATGGGGCTGATCATTACCCTGGTACTGCTTTTCGCGTTTCAGGGCGATGTCATTCTGAACAATCCGCTGCATATTGTGCTTATCGCCATTCCGCTAATTCTGCAGACGTTTTTAATCTTCTTCATTGCCTATGGCTGGGCGAAAGCGTGGCGCGTCCCGCACAATATTGCCGCACCCGGGGCGATGATTGGCGCCAGCAACTTTTTTGAGCTTGCCGTGGCCGCCGCCATTGCGCTGTTTGGTCTGCAATCGGGCGCTGCTCTAGCAACGGTGGTGGGTGTACTGGTAGAGGTACCGCTGATGCTGGCCCTGGTGCGCATTGCCAATAACACGCGTCAGCACTTCCCTACTCATGCTTAAGGAGCCTGCTTGATGGCGCACTATTTGATTTTTCTCGGCTCAACCAGAACGTCAACGCCTCCCGCGCCTGCTCGCCTGGGCGAGCGGGTAGCCAAAGCGTGCTTGCAGTTACTCAGCGCACAGCGCGATACGACGGCGGAGATTATTGACCCGCTCTCACTCGATTTGAGCGGCCCGTTTAAACCGCATTTTGCCTACTCCGCCTCTACGGTTCCGGATGATCTGGACGCCCTGGCAATAAAAATTGATCAAGCAGATGGCTACGTCATGGTCAGCCCTGAGTACAACCACGCCATGAGCCCAGCACTGAGTCATTTACTGAATCACTTTGGCGCGTCGCTATTTGCGTTCAAACCCAGTGCCATTGTCACCTACTCCATGGGCCAGTGGGGCGGTGCCCGCGCTGCGGTGAATATGCGCTCCTTTCTGTCTGAGCTGGGCTGCTTGCCTGTCTCAGCGATGATACATATCCCAAAGGCTCATGAAGCCCTCGATAACGATGGACAATTTCATGCAGAGCAAGAGCGCTGGGAAGGCTATTTTGGTCGGACGCTAGTGCAATTGATGTGGTGGGCAAACGCCGCCAAAGCGTATAAAGCCGAGCAAGACCCCACCCGCTTATCCCCTGCTATCAATCAAACTCCTAGTCAGCGTGACGCTCCTCCATGTCAGTAATCATTTATCACAACCCTAACTGCGGCACATCGCGCAATACCCTGGCCATGATCAAGGCATCAGGGGAGTCCCCTGAAGTGATCCTCTACCTTGAAACACCGCCTAGCCGAGAGCGATTGGTAGAGCTACTGGCGATGATGAAGCTACCACCGCGAGAGCTGCTGCGCCGCAAAGGCACGCCTTACGATGAACTCACATTGGATGACCCGACGTTAAGCGATGATCAGCTTATCGACGCCATGATGGCACATCCAATTCTCATCAATCGCCCTATCGTCATCACACCCAAAGGCGCAAAACTCTGCCGACCTTCCGAACAGGTGTTGACGCTGCTGGACCGGCCGGTGGCACACTTTGTGAAAGAGGATGGTGAGCATGTTGACTACCCACCCACGTAAGAGGCACTCAAGAAGCGATGGACCCGATCATTGAAATAGAAGAAAAAGCTGCCGCTTTTATCAAGCAACAAGGGGGTGTGGTCACGGTACGGTTTTCACCCCGTCACGGCTGCTGCGGAGGCACGTCGCGCATCGTCATCGCTGAGACATCTGCCCCCAAAGAGACCTCAACGTTTGAATGCCACCAGCTGCAAGGAGCGACGCTCTGGATAGCCCCGGAGCTTACCCATCAGGGCTTACGACTCCGGGTGGAAGGGTGGTGGAAGCTGCAGCGGCTATTCGTCGATGGTGCCCCGCTACGCGCTGGGCACTAGGACACGCCCGCGCCGTGAATCGGCATGGTGCACATCGCTCACGCTGCCTGCTTAGGCAATGCAAGGGCCATCATAGAGCTTGCCGCCACCAAGGCAGCCGCCACCCAAAGGCAGGCACTCAGGCCGTATTCCATGTAGAGCCACCCGGAGAGCAGCGTGCCGACCAAGCGCCCCATGGCATTGGCCATATAGTAAAACCCGACGTCCATCGAGACGCCGTCAGCGCGGGCATAGTGAACGATCAGATAACTGTGCCAACTGGAGTTCACGGCAAACAGCACGCCAAACGCCAACAGGCCCACCACCAGCCAGCCCACCTGCGCCAAGGGAAGTAGCGCAAGCAGAATGGCCAGAACGGCCAGGGCGGCGGCCCAGCCAGCGGTGATGGTTCGCGCATCGCCTTTTAGCAGGGCTGTGAGTTTTGGTGCTTGGGTTTGTACGCCACCATAGCCGATGATCCAGGCCGCCAATAGGCCACCTACGGTCCAGTGGCTCCAGCCGTGTTGATCATAAAGAAAGACCGGCAGCGCCACGACAAACCACACATCACGAGAAGCAAACAGACAAAACCGCGCGGCCGAGAGCACGTTGATGGCGCGGGATTTTGAAAAGATCTCATAGAACTTGGGTTTGACTTTTTGCTTGCCTAAATCTGCTTTGAGGCGCCAGAGCGATAGTAGCAGCACAGCACCCAGCATGATGGCCATGGCAATGACCGCCCCACGAAAGCCAATCAGCGTGAGCAGCACACCGCCAACGAAAAAGCCTAGGCCTTTCAGGGCATTTTTAGAGCCGGTCAACATAGCGACCCAGCGGTATAAGGCGCTGTTGGCATTGGCACTCGTGGCCGGCACCAGCACCTTCACGGCGCTTTTAGCGCTCATTTTATTGAGGTCTTTGGCAATGCCCGACAGCGCCTGGGCGGCCATTACCCACACAACGGTCAGCATACCAGCAGGGACCATTAGCATGGCGAGCGCCACAATTTGCAGCCCTAGCCCCACATTCATAGTGCGGTTCAAGCCCAGTCTCGCCCCTAGCCAGCCGCCCACCAAGTTCGTTACCACGCCAAACGCTTCATAGAACAGAAACAGCATGGCGATTTGCAGCGGCGAGTAGCCGAGCTGGTGGAAATACATTACCACCAGCATCCGCAGCGCGCCGTCGGTAATGGTGAACGCCCAGTAGTTGCCGGTAATCAGCATGTACTGGCGCACCTCGAACGGTAGCGCCTTGACGTTATCCAGCAGCGATTCAGCCACGACCAACCGGCTCCCCACCCACCATAAGTGCCAGCTCGGCGGTACGATTGGCGTAACCCCACTCATTGTCGTACCACGCGTAGAGCTTTAACTGAGTGCCGTTCACCACCATGGTAGAGAGGGCATCAATAATCGAGCTACGCGGGTCCGTACGGTAGTCAATCGATACCAGCGGGCGCTCTTCATAGCCCAGAATGCCTTTGAGGGGGCCATCGGCGGCAGCCTTGAGCGCTTGATTCACCTCATCAACGGTCACTTCTCGTTCAAGCTCGAACACCATATCGGTGAGCGATGCATTAGCCAGCGGTACGCGGATCGCGTGGCCGTTAAGTTTGCCTTCCAGTTCAGGGAAAATTGCCGTAATGGCTTTCGCCGAGCCCGTGGTAGTAGGGATGAGACTCATGCCGCAGGCGCGGGCACGACGCAGGTCTTTATGAGGTGCATCCAAAATGGTTTGGGTATTGGTAATGTCATGCACGGTGGTCATGGAACCGTGACGAATACCAAAATGCTCAAGGATCACTTTGACGACCGGCGCTAGGCAGTTAGTGGTGCAGCTAGCGGCCGTGACAATACGGTGCTTGGCTGGCTCAAACAGGTGGTCATTCACACCCACCACCACATTGAGCACGCCCTCCTCTTTCACCGGCGCACTCACCACCACGCGCCCAACGCCTTGATCCAGGTAAGCATTCAGCTTGTCGGTACTTTTCATTTTGCCGGAGCACTCGATGACCACATCGCAGCTGGACCAATCGCTTTCCGCAATGGTTTTATGAGTGCTAAAGGCCACCTCATGTCCATCAATGACAATGGCATCCTGACGCGCTGCCATGCCCTGCCCCGGCGCCCATTGGCCGTGGACGGAATCAAACTCCAATAAATGGGCAAAGGTGGCCGCATCACCACCGGGGTCGTTAATACGCACCAACGTCACCTCGCCTGCCGCTACCTGCGACCAAAGGCTGCGCAGCGCTAGGCGTCCAATACGGCCAAATCCGTTAATACCGATGCGAAGTGACATAGGGTTGTCTCCAAGTATGCAATAAAGGCCAAGCCTACCGCTTATATACGAAAAAACATATATCAACAGTCAAAAAAACGCTGCTTGAAAGCCCGCCATGACAGCGGGCCAACAAACAGCGGTCTATTTAGCCGTAACGGCCAGAAATATAGTCTTCGGTTTTCTTCTGTGCCGGGGTCGAGAACATTACTTTCGTATCGTTGTACTCGATGATTTCCCCCAGATGGAAGAAAGCCGTGTAGTCCGCCACGCGCGCCGCCTGCTGCATGTTGTGCGTCACGGTCACGATGGTGAACTGCTCTTTCAGCTTATCCATCAAATCTTCGATGGTGGCCGTGGAGATCGGGTCCAGGGCTGAGGTCGGTTCATCCATCAAAATGACGTCAGGCTGAACAGCAATCGCCCGTGCGATGCACAGACGCTGCTGCTGACCACCAGAGAGCGAGGTGCCCGGCTCTTGCAGCTTGTCTTTCACTTCGTTCCACAAACCGGCATCGCGCAGGGCCTTCTCGACCAGCTCATCTTGATCGGCTTTACGGCTCACCAAATCGTGCATACGCGGTGCGTAGGCGATGTTCTCGTAGATAGATTTCGGGAACGGGTTAGGCTTTTGGAACACCATCCCCACCCGGCGGCGCAGCGCCACTTCATCCATCTTGCCAGCATTCACATCCTGGCCGTCCATCTCCACCAGACCTTCAATATGCACGCTGGGAATCAAGTCGTTCATACGGTTCAAGCAGCGCAAAAAGGTCGACTTACCGCACCCCGAAGGGCCAATCAGCGCGGTCACGTTCTTCTGGAACAGGTCGATATTCAGCCCTTTCAACGCTTGGCTCTTGCCGTACCACAAATTGAGATCGCGAACACGAATACTGAGGTCGTGGCATGCTTGCTCATTACGTGTGTAAGGCTGGCCAACGTCTGGTGCATGCTGCTGATTCATAACGGGTGCTTGGCTATTCATAAGGTGTCCTCTTGGGCGCCGGCTTACCAGCGACGCTCGAATTTCTTGCGTAGCACAACGGCAAAGGCGTTGAGCGAAATCAGCACAGACAGTAGCACTAGGATGCCACCAGCGGTTTTTTCAACGAAGGCCTGCTCCGGCTCGCCTGACCAGGTAAAGATCTGCGCGGGCATGACCGTGGCTGCCTGGGTAAAGGAAGCGCTGACATCCGGAATGAAGGCCACCATCCCCACAATGATCAGCGGTGCAGTTTCACCCATCGCCTGCGCTAGGCCAATGATCGAACCGGTCATGATACCGGGCATCGCTAGCGGAAGAACGTGATCACGAACCACTTGCCAGCGCGAGCAACCTACACCAAATGCCGCATGGCGAATGGAGTCCGGCACGCTACGCAGTGCCGTACGGGTGGCAATGATGATGACGGGAAGGGTCATCAGCGCCAGCGTCATACCGCCTGCCAGCGGAGATGAGCGTGGTACACCAAAGAAGTTGATAAAGATCGCCAGACCTAACAAACCAAACAGAATCGATGGGATCGCTGCTAGGTTGTTGATGTTGATCTCGATCAGCTGTGTAAATCGGTTATCCGGGGCAAACTCTTCCAGATAAATAGCCGTCATTACGCCGATGGGGAAAGAGATCAGCAGCGTCACAATCATGGTCATGATGGTACCGACCACCGCCGATAAGATACCGGCGTTCTCGGCAATCTTCGAATCCCCTGAACCGAAGAACGTTTTGTTGAAGCGCAAATCAACCTGACCTGCAGCAACACGCTCATCGATTTCGGCTTTTTCTTCATCGCTCAAGCGATTACGATGCCCTTTCAGGTACTGATCCACTTCACTGGTGGCCAGCATCCAGCGCTGCTCAGAGGTGCCGATCATTTCTGGGTTGTTGCGCAGCTGTAGCGGAATAACGCGTACCACCGTGCGGCTAATAAGTGGTATCAAATCCTGGTCAAACGCTTGGCGGCCATCGCGGCTCGCTTCTTCAGTGTAGCGAACTTCGGCATTGATATAAGCCTGCTGAAAAGCAGGTAGGCCTTTGCTCAGCATGTCAGCAAAGAACAGCACTAAGAACAGGCCTGCTAAGCCCAGCGCGCCCATGGAGATCCACTTCAGGCGTGCCGACTTACGGTGACGCCGCTTAAGCTGCTGGCTGATCTCGTCAAAAGAGTGGCTCATCGAATCAGTTCCTCGGCGTTACAGGTTGTTCACGCGGTATTTTTCGCGGAAGCGGCGGATCATTAGTACAGATACCAGGTTGAGCGTTAGAGTCACAACGAACAGCACCAGGCCCAGGGCGAACGCTGACAGCGTCTCAGCACTCTCGAACTCTTGGTCGCCCGTGAGTGATGCCACGATGCGTACGGTCACGGTGGTCATGTCCTCTAGCGGGTTGGCCGTTAGGTTCGGGCGCATACCCGCCGCCATCACCACAATCATGGTTTCACCCAGCGCTCGGGACATGCCTAGCAGTGCGGCGGAAATGATACCGGGCAGTGCCGCAGGTATGACCACGTCCCGGATGGTTTCACCTTTCGTCATCCCTAGTGCCAGCGAGCCTTGACGCATGCTGTCAGGCACAGAGTTGATCACGTCATCAGAGAGCGACGAGATGAACGGGATGATCATGATGCCCATCACGATGCCAGGGGCAACGGCGTTGTTGTAAGAGGCATCCAGACCAAAGAAGCCGGCAATATTGACGATAATCGGCGCGACGGTAATGGCGGCGAAGAAACCGTAAACCACCGTGGGAATACCTGCCAACACCTCAAGCACCGGCTTAGCAATCGTGCGCACCCGCTGTGGAGCGTACTCCGACATGTAAATAGCCGACAGCAGGCCAATAGGCACCGCCACCAGCAGGGCAATCGCGGTGATCATGAAGGTACCGGCGAACAGCGGTACCGAGCCAAACTGCGCGCCACTACCATCGCCGCGTCCAGCGGCAGCTAGGAAGCTCGCCCCAGGGTTCCAGGTTGTACCGGTAATGAACTCCCAGAAGCTGTGCATTTGGAAAAAGCGCAGGGCTTCCGAAATGATCGAAAACAGAATACCGAAGGTAGTAAAGATCGATATCATCGCGGCGCCGGTTAGCACCCAGCGAATCACCCGTTCAATGGCTTGGCGAGCGTGAAAATGGGGCTTCAC
>Ga0208063_1000343_pt1 | contig 15484 bp, 13 predicted proteins | sample DeeseametaMP0203_FD_184219 | JGI IMG/M metagenome (GOLD analysis project Ga0208063, IMG submission 184219) | Marine microbial communities from the Deep Atlantic Ocean - MP0203 (SPAdes) | ecosystem: Environmental > Aquatic > Marine > Oceanic | place: South of Cape Verde, Atlantic Ocean... | reverse complement strand
CAGCTCAATATGAAACAGACTACTATGATAATTTAAACGAGTCAGGTAAAGTGGCCTGACTTAAACAAACTGGTCTCCGATGAACTCGGGGCGATTCAAACGTTACTAAATCCACTTATTTCTAATCGGTTAGCTTTTCGTTGTCGGTTACTCTCAAGCGCATCTAAATGACGAATAAGGGCTTTAAGTTCTCAAACTTCTAACGCTTCAGATTGCAAATAATTAACGACTGCGTGCTTAGCGCTGCCGTAATGGGCAAGCATCGTTGCATCAGATTTGTCTGTTTTATGAATTATGTTTAACGTGCCAGCATACTTTTTAGCTTTACCCTGATTCGCAAAAATAATATAAAAGCCTGCCCGTGTAAAAAATACATCAGTGCTTCATGATAAACACCCGTTGGTTCGAAGATGATAATGAGCTCACTAGCAGCCTTTTAGCTGTATTTAAAAGCCATTTTTTTACTGTTACAGAGTTTGGCGCTTTTTTAATACTTTCGTTTTAATTTTATAGTGAGTTGGTCTCTCAAGCATGGCATTTAAATCTTCCCATTGCTAATATCAATGCCGATAAACATCATCTCTACTTACTTCCCTTGTACATACTACATTTACTTAAATAAAAGTGTGCTTGGATATCATTGAGTTTGTGTGAATAGAAAGTCACGGCTTTATCTACAGCGTAGTATTAAATACTAGACGTAGAGGCAAACTCACTGCCTTCGATAAAAAATGATAATTAACCATTTATCAATGAGAAGTGTAAGACGCGCAGAGTTTTGGCGAAGGCCACAACAGCTGTAGCAGCGGCTTTATGCCACATAGCTTATGCTGGTACTAATATTCAAAGGATGATTTAGGTTTAATATTAGCGATTAAACGCGTAATTGTGACAACAAACCTCACTGTTGCTATTTACAAGGTTAGTAAATATTTACAATAAACACCTATTTACTTAATGCACCTAAATTGTTTATAATTATGCGTTATTAAATATAGTGTTGTGTTTTTTGCAAATATACTGTAGTAAGGATTGCTATGGAAAGTTGGTACTTAATTACGTGTAAGCCTCGCCAAGAAGAACGAGCAGCCACCAACTTACTTAACCAAGGGATTGAAGTGTTTTACCCCAAGTTAACCACCGAGAAACTGGTTAAAGGTCGACGTACCGTTAAACAGTCAGCTCTATTCCCTAACTACCTATTTGTTTGTCTTGAGTCACAAAACGGTAACTTTTTTGCGGTAAAAAATACGCGCGGAATTAGAGGCTTTGTATCTTATGGGGCAAATTATCAAATTGTACCTACAGCCCTAATGGAACAGCTTAAAAGTGAGCGTTTACAGACTGATAATTCTACTATACCTAAAACGGGTGATGTAGTTAGCGTAAATAACAGTTCATTTAATAATATCAAAGCTATTTACAAAGAGCCTGACGGTGATATGCGCAGTATTTTGCTAATTAATCTACTTAATAAACAAGTAGAAATGAGCGTAGATAACAAAGATATAAAACAATACTAGCAAAATGCACAGCTTCGGCTTTATGCAAAAAAATTTTAGTAAGTATCAGTACGTAGGAACTGCAACCTAGGGGCGGAAGCGTGTCCGAAGGGCTAGATGCAACTGCAGACGCGCTACCTTTTGGCGTAATGGCGAAGCCGACAATACTTGTTGCAGCGCCTTTATGCTGCGTAAAATTAATAAGGCTAAACGCAAAATGAACTCACTGTTACTCGATTGGTGTACTTAAATTGCTTTTTTGCACTTTTGACCAACGCGTTGGCTTTTAAATTTGGCCTTAAAATTAATACGCATAAATGATTCGCGCTTGCGCGTTATCAGCCCTCATGCTTTAATTACACCGCTAAAAAAATAAGTACTCACCAAGGTTGGTGAGCAAGTGCAATATTTAAAATAATTTTGGGATTCTACAATGGCGTCAAGCTGTAAATCACTCGTAACTTCTATCATAATGCTAGCAATATCGGGATGTACAATAGTACCCGGTAGCCATTTTGAAGGCATAGACTCAGGCGAACAAACATATAACCTTGAGCAAGATCTCGAAAAAGTAAACATTCAAATTATTGATTCTCAGCTTTTAAACACACAAAAGCTAGCGCAATCAGCCGCTAAACCTATTTCAAGTAGCGCTGGTGTTAACACCAGCGATTACGAATACAAATTGGGCGTAGGTGATGTACTAACAATAGGTGTGTGGGATCATCCCGAGCTTACAATCCCTGCTGCAGTACAGCGCACCGCTGAGTTTGATGGTTTTAGAGTACAAAAAGACGGCACAATTACTTATGCATATGCCCCTAACATACCTGCCGCAGGCAGAACAATTAGCCAAGTACGTGAGGACTTAGTAAAGCGCTTAAGCCGCGTAATAGAAGATCCACAAGTAGATGTAAAAGTAGTGGGTTTTAGAAGTCAAAAAGCCTATGTAACAGGCGAGGTTAAACAACCTGGCGTTTACCCTGTAACCGAAATACCACTTACCTTAATAGATGCACTAAATCAGGCCGGCGGTTTAACTGATTCAGCCGATTGGCGCACAGTTACCTTTACCCGTGGCGATAAAACAGAAGTCGTTCAGCTTGATGAATTTTATGCGAATGGGGACATTTCGCAAAATCGTTTATTACAGCACGGCGACATAGTGCATGTAAGCCGTAACGATGCGCAAAAAGTATTTGTACTGGGCGATGTAAAAAAAGCAGGGTCAGTGACCCTTAATCGCTATGGTTTAAACTTAGCCGAAGCATTAAGCGATTCGGGTGGCTTAAATGAAGCAACCGCCGATGCAAACGGCGTTTTTGTACTACGTAAAAGTAACGTAGAGCAAACGGGCTATATAGCTAACGTATATCAACTACATGCAAAAAATATCGCAGCTATGGTATTAGCGGAACAGTTTGAACTGCAGCCAAGCGATATTGTATACGTAACCTCAGCACCGCTTGCACGTTGGAACCGCGTAATAAGTTTATTATTACCATCGGTAGCATCAATTGATAGCTTAGATGATATTTCATCAAACTAAGGGTCTTTAAAGTGTTTGATTCAGTTTTAGTTGTATGTGCTGGTAACATATGCCGCAGTCCTACCGGTGAATATGTGTTAAAGCAAAAGCTTGAAGGTAAAAATATTAAAGTATCGTCGGCTGGGTTAACAGCACTTGAAGGGAAACCTGCCGATGCCACAGCAAAGCGAATTGCCCTAGCAAATGGTGTAAATATGGATGCCCATCAAGGTAGGCAGTTATCGTCAAGCTTAGTTGCGCAAAATAGCGTTATTTTAGTAATGGAAGAGCGCCATTTAAACGATGTACATGCGCGTTACCCCGAGGCACGCGGTAAAACCTTTTTATTAGGTAAATGGATTAACGACACTGAAATCCCAGATCCCTACCGCCAAAGCCAAGAGGCTTTTGAACACGTGTATAGATTAATCGATAGCGCGTGTAGCGCTTGGCAAAAGTATTTATAAGGAATGGCTAAATTAATGACTGCTCAGCCTAATAATAAAAGTAACAACGCACAGCCTTCACAAGAAATTGATTTAATGGCACTGCTAGGTGCATTACTCGACCGCAAATATTTCATAGCCGGTATAACCGCGTTATTTATGTTTGTAGGGATTGTTTATGCGGTGTTAAGCACACCAGTTTATCAAGCAACCGCTATGATTCAGGTAGAAGATGGCAGTGCATCGGTACCAGGGTTTGACGATATGGCCGGTATGTTCGAGAGTACATCAGCCGCAGTAACAGAAATAGAACTACTTAAATCGCGCAGCGTTATCGGTGAGGCAGTAGATACACTTAAGCTAGATATAACAGCAGAGCCTAAGCTATTCCCATTTATTGGTAATCGCGCTTACCGAAAATTTATGCCAATGAGCGAGGGTGACCTAGCCGAGCCAAGTTTTGGTGCAAGTAGCTATGCTTGGGGTGGCGAAAGCATAAATATATTTAGATTCGATGTTCCTCGCTCTGCAACTAATAAGACCTTTACACTTGTAGCACAAACAAATAATGGCGTGGAGCTTTTAAATGCTGATGGCGAACAAGTACTCGCTGGTAAAGTAGGTGAGGAGCTTACCAATGGTAAGTTTAACTTAACAGTACGCGAGCTTAATGCACGCCCAGGCACCGAGTTTTTACTTACACGCCATGATCGCCTAAATACAATACTTGATTTACAAGCCGCTATTGGTGCCAGTGAAAAAGGCAAAGATTCAGGCATAATAAATTTAAGCCTGCAAAGCACCAAGCCAAGTTATGCTGAAAAAGTGCTTGATAAAGTGGCTGCTATTTATGTACGCCGCAACGTAGAGCGCAACAGTGCTGAGGCACAAAAGTCGCTAGAATTTTTAGAAGTACAATTACCCGAAATTAAAAAACAACTTGAGTACGCAGAACAGCGTTTTAACGACTACCAAATTAAACGTCAGTCAATAAACATAACCCTTGAAACCCAAGGTGTGCTTGAGCAAGTAGTAAAGCTTGAGACTAAGCTACAAGAGCTAAACCTGAAGCGCTTAGAGCTTGGCCGTAAATTCAAGAAAAATCACCCTGCATATCAAGGCATAATTGAGCAAATTCAAGCAGTCGAAAAACAAAAAGATCAGTTAATTGGGGAAGTAGGTAGTCTACCTGAAACGCAACAGGAGCTACTACGTTTGAAGCGTGATGTTGAAGTGAGTAACCAAATTTACACACTCTTACTCAGCAAAACCCAAGAGCTTGACATTGTACGTGCAGGTACGGTGGGTAATGTACGTGTTATAGATTACGCTGAGGTAAACACCAGCAAACCAGTAAAGCCAAAAAAAGCGTTAATAGTGGTTATGGCGACTATGCTTGGCGGTATGCTAAGTATTGCAATTGTACTTATTCAAAAAGCAATACACAAAGGGGTGGAAGACCCAAGTGAGATTGAGGCGTTGGGTATCCCTGTTTACGCTAGTGTACCCCACTCAGAATACCAAGATAAGCTAACTGGCTTTGCAAAAGTACGAAAAAATAAAACCATAAAAGCTAAAACTATACTAGCGCTCGATAACCCTGCCGACTTATCTGTAGAGGCAATACGAAGCCTCCGTACCAGTTTACATTTTGCGATGATGGAAGCTAAAAACAACATTATTGCTATATCAGGCCCAAGCCCTGGTGTGGGTAAATCGTTTATATCGGTTAACTTGGCTACCGTATTGGCACAAAGTGGCAAAAAAGTACTGATTATTGACGCCGATATGCGCAAAGGCTATTTGCAAACCCAATTTGGCTTAAAGTGGGATGATGGCCTAAGTGATTACTTGTCGGGGCGTTTAAACCTGGAGCAAGTGACTAAAACGACCAAAGTAGAAGGGTTAAATGTAATTACCCGCGGGCAAATACCACCAAACCCATCAGAGCTGTTAATGCACAGCAACTTTAGCAAGTTGGTTGAAGAAGTAAGCAACGCTTACGACATAGTAATTATAGATACACCACCAATACTTGCAGTAACCGACCCAGCCATTGTGAGTGCTCATACAGGCACCACATTACTAGTGGCTCGTTTTGGACAAAACCACTTACGCGAAATAGAGCTTACCCGTAGCCGTTTTGAGCAAAATGGAATAGATGTAAAAGGACTAGTCCTTAATGATGTGGTTAAAAAGGCTAGCAATGCTTATGGATATTACGGTTATTATAACTATGAATATAAGAGTGATAAGTAGTTTTTTAGGGGGCCTATTGGGCACTTTTTATAAAAAGTACTAAATCAAGAAATTACAATGAGATAGCCTAAATTGACTGTCTCAAAATGGAAAAAAGTGTCTCAGGTTATAATTTTATCCCTGAGGTACACGCTTGCTAAAGCACACTTTTCCATGGCTTTTATACCCACCGCTTCAGTTGAAAGCATAAATATTCTAAAAGTTTTTCACTATATGCTTTCTGGCATAATTATGTCACTAAAAAAAGCGATAATGGAAACGTATTAAACTTACAATAGGACATTAAAGTGAAAGTATTAACGGTATTCGGTACTCGCCCTGAAGCTATTAAAATGGCTCCACTGGTTCATGCTCTTGCCGCAGATGAGCGCTTTGAATCAAAATGTTGTGTGACAGCGCAACATCGTGAAATGCTAGATCAAGTACTTGAACTATTTAAAATCACGCCAGATTACGATTTAAACTTAATGAAAGCGGGCCAAACACTGCCAGAAGTAACCAGCCGTATTTTATTGGAGTTAACGCCAGTACTTAAAGAGTTCAAGCCAGATGTAGTGCTTGTACATGGTGACACAGCAACTACGTTTGCTGCTAGTTTAGCAGCTTATTATGAGCAGATAGCAGTAGGCCACGTTGAAGCTGGCTTACGTACTGGCAATATTTACTCGCCATGGCCTGAGGAAGGTAACCGAAAGCTAACTGGCGCATTAACAAAATTCCACTTTGCACCAACGGATACCTCAAAAGCGAATCTTTTAAAAGAAAACTATGCAGATGAAAATATATTTGTAACCGGTAACACGGTTATTGATGCGTTATTACTTGTAAAGCAACAAATAGAAGATGACGAAGAGCTAAGTAACACATTAGCATCTCAATTCCCTATGCTTGACGAAAATAAAAAGCTTATTTTAGTAACAGGTCATCGTCGTGAAAGCTTTGGTGGTGGGTTTGAAAGAATTTGTGAAGCATTAGCACAGACCGCGAAAAGTCATCCTGATACGCAAATACTCTATCCGGTACACCTAAACCCAAATGTACAAGAGCCGGTAAAGCGTATTTTAAAAGATGTAGATAATGTATATTTAATAGAGCCACAGCAGTACCTTCCTTTTGTGTATTTAATGAATCGTTCATACATTATTTTGACAGATTCCGGCGGTATTCAAGAAGAAGCACCAAGCTTAGGTAAGCCAGTACTGGTAATGCGTGATACTACAGAGCGACCAGAAGCAGTAGATGCAGGTACAGTTAAGCTTGTTGGTACAGATATAACAAAAATCACATCTGCACTTAATGAACTTTTAACTAATGAACAATCATATAAAGACATGAGCCGCTCTCATAATCCTTACGGCAACGGAATTGCCACACAAGTTATTTTAGATAGTTTACTTGATGGATTTTAATAGGAGCATTTATACGGTGTCAAAAAATAGAGATGAGTTAGTATCAGTTTATATGCCTACACATAATAGAAAGTTTTTGGCAAAAAGAGCTGTGGAGTCAGTACTAAATCAAAGTTATAAAAATATTGAGCTAATAGTAGTTGATGATTACTCTACCGATGGTACTTATGAATTATTGAGTGAGGTTGAAGATGAGCGTCTGTTCGTATTAAGAAATGATAAACCGATGGGGGCATGCTATTCTCGAAATAAAGCGATTAGCTTTGCAACAGGGAAGTTTATTACTGGTTTAGATGATGATGATTTTTTTGATTCAAATAGAATAAAAGTATTTATTGATAATTTTGATGAGAAGTATTCTTTTTTATATGATTCTTCAAAAGAGCATAATAATGCTGTTTGTTACAAAGAACCGTTATCCACGAGGGTTATAGGTTTAAACGATATTTTATATCAAAACATAGGTAATCAGGTTTTTTCACTACGTCTTAGGTTTCTCGAAGTAAATGGGTTCGATGAAGAATTCGTGTCTAGCCAAGATTATGACTTATGGACTCGTTTAATAATAAGGTATGGAGATGCACTTAAAATACCTTATGCAACTTATTGTTATGACGTTCAACACGGTGGTGCAAGGATATCTACTTCTAAAAAGGCCAAATCAGGGGCAGCCCTATTTTTAAGAAAGTATCATACTTATATGAATGAAGAACATGTAGTATGTCATTATATAAGACTAACGCAATACGGTGAGTTCCTATCAGCTTCTATGTTAAAAGATGTAATATATCGGCGTGGATTGTTAGAAGGCATAAAGTGCTTAGTTAGGAGTATTTATGTCAGGCTTAAATAGCATATCGATCATAACACCAGTCTTTAATAGAGCAAAGTTATTGAATAGAATTAGGGAGCACTTTAAGGAGTTAGATCTTCGTGGTAAAAAGGTAGAGTGGGTGGTTATAGATGATGGCTCAACCGATGAAGGGGTAGTAAATTTACTAGATTTTAATAATTCGAATTTAAGTCTTAAAAAGCTATTTCAGACCAATGCAGGTAAGCATGTAGCCTTAAATAATGCTCTTAGCGTGGTTTCATACGATTGCACGCTTTTTTTAGATAGCGATGATATTATCACTCAAGAACTTTATGATAATATAGTAAATATTATGGATAACTGGTCGCCAAATATAAAAGGTTATATAGGTTATAATAAAAGTATTGGGGGCGAAAAAATAGGTAAGTTAGAGGAGGGAGTCTTCAGGCCAAGCAAAATTTTTTCAGTAAAGGGAGATTATTGTAGGCTCGTTAAAACACAACATTTAAAAAAGTTTAAGTTTAACCAGTTTTATGGTGAGACTTTTTTAACAGAAGCGTCTTTCTGGATTGATGTACACGAAAATGAACTGTTTTTCTCCGTGGATAAAGTTTTAGTTGAGGTTGATTACCAAGATAACGGCTTATCAGCAAATTATAAAGCTATGTGTAATAAAAACCCACAAGGGGTTGCTTATACAGTAAAAAAAGCTCTATTATCAAACTCATATAGTTTCACCTGTATCTTAAAGTTTGTCACCTTTCATATATCTACCTTAAATAAACCATATTCCTTTATATATGCATTAAAAAATGTACACATTACTAAAAAGTTAATTCTTTTAATGACTACTTACCTATACAAAGCTTTGAAAGAAAAATGAGTATAAAATTTAAGACTTACATAAAAGGAATTTTGGAAGGCGGGTTTTGGAATGTGTTTTCAGGTGGTATATCTAAGGCAGCAATAGCTTTTTCTTATATAATACTAGCTAGAAAGTTAACGCCATCTTTATATGGCGAGTTTTCAGTCGTACAAACTAACTTGGTTTTATTAGGTACTTTTACAGGTATTGGTCTAGGCTCTGCAGCTGTAAAGCTTATATCTAGCTCTACAAGCGAGTACGTTAAGTTTGAGTATGTTAGAAAAACTTTAAGCATCAGCTTTGCAACATGCTTTTTTATTTCAATTTTTCTTTTACTCTTCAGCGAAAATATTTCAACAGCATTTGTGGGAAATACAAGTTTATCTTTATATTTATTAATTTCGATTCCACTACTTATTTTTACAACTTTCTATAGCTTATTTAATTCGATACTAATAGCTTATAAAAATTATAAGTTGAATGCTTCACTAAATATTTTGAATGGATTGGTTGTATCTATACTTTTCTACTTCTTGGAAATTAATTCTATTAGTGAAGCAATTTATGTATTAGAAGTTTCTTATATAATTCCTACATTTATTTTCTTTTGTTGGTATTATAATATAAAAAAAAATAGCAGGAATAGGGTAAAAAATAAACTTGTTACGTATAATGAAATATTTAGTATCTGTATACCTATTACTATTTCTTCTATATTAGTTGTCCCTACTACATGGTTAGTTAGCTTATTACTTACAAACCTAAATCCAAATGGCGTAATAGAACTTGGTTTATATAATGCAGCAAATCAATGGAGAAATATTATAACATTCATCCCTGTTATGTTAGCTCCTATAACCCTGTCCTTATTAACAGGGGTTGAATTTAGTACTTATTCAATGAAATTGAAACTTTTAATAAATACACTCATAAGCACACTAATTGCTATGTGTGTATGTGCTTTTATATATCTTTTTAGGGGGTTTTTCGAAACAGCTTATGGTGAAGGGTACGTAGGTATATCAAGTTTAATAGTTTTAATATCTTTAGCTTCATGTTTGATAGTCTTTAATAACTCTATAGGTCAGTTTTTAATAGCAGTAAATAAAGTTCGTATTGGGGTGTTCTTTAACTTAATTTGGGCTGCAGCCTTCATAGTACTCACATATTTATTGGTGGATGATGGTGCTCAAGGTGTAGTTACAGCTTTGATATATTCGTACCTAATTCATTCATTATTTCAGATAACTTATTGTTACAAGGTTTTATTTCATGAAAATAGCTATAATTTATGAAAGAATATATTCTTACGATGGAAGCCGGCTGACTCTCGGTGGTATACAAACATATCTAATTAACCTTGCTAATATATTTTTAGAAAGAGGTGATGAGGTAAAAATTTATCAAAAAGGAACAAATTGCTTTGTCAACGTTCTGGAGGGGGTAGAGGTTCTAGGAGTTTCCGACGAAGGTGATTTACCTTCATATAGTAAACTACTAAAGCATATATCAGATAATAATACATTAACAGAAGATGACTTGATTATTTGGGGCACAGAAGCTATTGCTCAAAAGGTTACGTTTTGTAGATCTATAGCTATTCAGCATGGTATCGCCTTTGATACTTACACTGAAAGCTCTAAACTAATAAAATTTTCAAATATGCTCCATTTAGATATGACTTTCTTATACCAGATCATACGTATAAGAAGAGCGTTGAAAGACATTTCTACTGCGCCACATATTGTTTGTGTAGACTATAACTTTCCGAACTGGATTAGAACTTTCAAACCAAAAAATTCAGATAATAACTTAACCGTTATACCAAATTTTACGCGAATTTATCCCTATGAAAAAATAAAATCTAAATTAGAGAAGAGTAAGAATAAACGTAAATTAAGAATTTTGTTTGCAAGAAGGTTTTTCAACATCAGAGGCATCGAAATAATGCTTTTAGCTGCTGAAAAAATTGTTAAAAAATACGGCGAATCTGTTTCTATAACGTTTGCAGGTGAAGGGCCTAAAGAGCATTCTGTCAATGAACTATGTCGGCTTTATCCGAACCATATCAATATGCAAAAATACTCGTCAAAAGAAGCTTTGGAATTTCATTATGGTTATGATATTGCGTTAGTTCCATCAATAGCTTCTGAAGGAACCTCGCTATCTTTGTTAGAGGCTATGTCTGCAGGTTGTTATTGCATTGCTACGGCGACAGGGGGGATGTCTAATATTATGATAGATGGTTTTAATGGAGCAATAATAAAGCCTACTGCTGAAAGTTTATATTCAGCTATTTGCAATGCAATAGAAGACGATGAAACTAGGTACGTCCAAGCTTTAAATGCTTACAATATGGTCAGCGCATCTTTTTCTATAGAAATGTGGAAAAAGAGGTGGAATATGTTCATAGATAGTATTTGACAGTATGATTAATATTAAATATTTATCTTTTATATCATTTTCAATAGTATTCTTCTTTGGTGCTATTAATGATCTTTTGATTGCATACTACAAGCCTAACTTAGTATTTTTTGACTTTTACCCAATGGTTTTAGCTATATTTACATTTTTTTGTATTTCTAAAGCTAGGCTTGATTACGAAGAACTGCTGTATTTATTTATAATCTCGTTCTTTTTTATGTTTATTCTGATGACTGTTTTGTCTAGTCCAATAGTTGTTGATGAAGATGGAAATTCTACAATAAGTGTAAATTTTTTCTTTTTGAGAAAGGCTATTTCATATGTTTGTTTAGGAATTCTTTTTCAATTTTATTTTTATGAACTAAAAAAAAGTCATTCTGTTTATATGTTTGTTTTCTTAATTTTAATTTTCACATATCTAGTAGATTGGAAACTTTTAAAATTAGATACTCTCTCTTATCCAAACACTTCTATGTGGGGAAATTATCACTACTTATCTGAATGTCTAGCAGTATTATCTTTTCTTACAATTGCAAAATACTCGAACATAAAAATTCACTCTATTTTATCAATACTTACCATAGTATATTTATTTCTACTAGGCTCTAGGTCTACTCTGTTTGTCTATATTATAACAATTTCTTTTTTTTATTTATTGAACTACGGCTGGAAAACACTCTTAAAGATATTTGTTTCACTATTTATATTATTTATTTTATTAAATAATAGCGGTATTTTATCCGGTTTTATAGAAAAGCACTTTAGAATGTTTGCAGTATTATCTTCTACTGGTGAAGGCTCTGCTGTGACAAGAGAAATATTACTTGAAAAGGGGATGCGGGATATTATTGACTCTCCTTTTTTAGGGAATCTTGGTGGTCAAGTTTTTGAAGGTGGTACTTTATGGGGGGGGTATATTCACGATTGGCGTTCGTATTATCGTCAATTTGGTTTGGTACCATTTTTACTTTTTTCAATAATAATAGTTGTGTTGAATATAAAAAATTATTTCTATTATAAAAGTAATGCTAGTGAAAAAGCATTATTCGGTCTTTTAACTTTGATATTTTTCAGCCTTGAGATTACGTTAAGTCGAGCTTACTTATCTACCTATATATTCTTTTTTATAGGCTTCTCTTTATTAAAGAGAAAAAGCCCTAAATTATAAATGTCGAAGGAGTTCTATGAAAATTTTAGTTTTAAGGAAAAAAAGTTCTAAAGTCACTTGGTCAGATTCTCTAGCTTTACTTTCAGAAGAGCTTGATGCTAAAGAAGGTATATCTGTTAATGAGTTTTTAGTAGATATAAATATTTTTAAAAGTATATATGATTTCTTCTTTAATAAGTTTTTGCATAAAAAAAAATATGATATCGTGATATGCCACCACGCTATTACCTTTTATTTATCACTTCCATTATTTTTCTTTATAAAGAGCAGTAAACGAATATTTTTAGCCCATGAAGGCGAAGTTCATTTAGGCTGGAAGTTTGCCGTATTAAATAATCAGATTTTAAAACTAGGTAGTCTTTTACGTTATAGCGTTATTTGGAATACTTTTCCAAGTAATTTCTTTTCTAAAACTTTTGTCTTATCTAAACCACAAAAAAAATACTATAAGAATTCAGAAGTAGTACACTATCTAGGGGTTAATGAAAAGGTATTTAAATCAGTAGCAGCTAATAAATGCAATAGAGGCTTATTCCCTTCAGCTATAAGCCGCCCTGAAAAAGGGTGGAATTCTATACCTAGTAGTTTGAAAAGAATGTTAGTTTATCCTGAAAACTTAAAGAATATTGAGATGCCCCAATTATACTCTTCCTCCGAGTTTGTAATTATTCCTTCTGTTTTCGAAACTTACTCTTTGGTATTAATAGAAGCTCTCCTTTGTAACGCAGTAATTTTCACCACTAAGAATGTAGGGTTAGCATCCGATCTACTTGATTTATATGGTTATGACTATTTAGTTGAACAGGGCCTCTACGTAGCGAGTACACACGAGGAAATGTTTAACTTGGTTTTAAAGTTTGAAAGTAGCGGCCATGAACCAAGTACGCGTCAACTTGCAAAAGATAGTTTTCTCACGTCTAGTTTATCCGCTAATACTCTGCTTTCTAAAATTACAGGTGTTTTGAATGAGTAAAAAAAATTACTTAGATGAAAAAATAATTTTTTCGGAAAAGTTTTCACTTGATGTTAAAAGACATTGCAATATGACAACATTTGTCAACCCTTTTAATTATTACTTTTTAAAAGATAATAAAAGCTATCTATTGCAGTTCGATGAAATTCACATTGATGGATCTTTATTAGTCTTACTTCACAATTTATTTTATAGGGAAACTAAAGTTTCTCGGAAAAGCTTTGATTTTTCTTCGATTGCTGATGATGTTTTCACTTTTGCAAAGTCTAGTTCTAAAACTGTCTATTTAATTGGTGGTAGTAATTCTGAGGTAATTAAATGTAGCGAAAATATTTTAAAGTTATACCCTGGATTGAATATAATTGGATGTAATGATGGCTTTTTTGGAGTTAACCCCGGGGATAAGTTAAAACTTTTTTCTACATTAAAGGAATTAGAGCCTGACTATATTATTATTGGTATGGGCGCCCCACTTCAAGAGGAATTAGCTATAGAGCTTAAGGATTTTGGTGTTAAGTTTGAGCGTTTATTCACTTGTGGAGGCTTCATTACCCAAACTTCATTAAGGCCGGATTATTACTATCCTCTAGTTAAAAAATTAGGCCTTCGATGGTTGCAGCGTTTCATAATGCATTCCCATGTAAGAAGACGGGTGTTGATCAACTATCCAGTATTTATATTTAAATATATATGCTCACATTTCAAGCATTAGTTTATTTAAATATTATATTTTTTAAGAATGTAGCGTAGTATAATTTTACTTTTTATTTATTTTCTTCGTATGAAGTAAAGCTTTTATACTGTTTTTTCTTTTCCCTAATAGAAAATTAGGAATGAAAATGTTTATTGACTTATCACTCACCTTTTTTATTTCGTTTGCAGTTTTGTTCTTAATGCGCAAAGTTGCGCGTAATTTAGGGATGGTAGATAAACCCTCGGGCCGAAAAATGCATACTGGCAACATACCGTTAGTAGGTGGCGTTGCTATTTGTATTACTATAGTCAACTATATTTACACGCACCCAGGGATGATTAACCATGCCAATTTATATATGTGCTGTATTATTGGTTTAACTTTTATAGGCGCGTTGGACGACCGGTTTGATTTAAGTGTAAAAATACGTATGGCGGTACAAGCATTTATTTCGTTTGCAATGATTTATTATGCTGGATCTAACCTACATACACTGGGTAATTTAATTGGCTTTGGGAATATTGACTTAGGTTACTTATCTTCTGTAATTACTATTTTTGCGGTTATAGGGTGTATTAACGCATTTAATATGGTTGATGGCATAGACGGGCTGCTAGGTGGGCTATCGATAGTTACGTTTGCAAGTTTAGGTATTTTACTTAGCTTAGTAGGGGAAGAAAGCTTAAGTTATTTATGTTTATTACTTGTTGTTTGTATGATCCCGTATATTGTTATGAACCTTGGGCTAGTTGGGCGCGAACGCAAAGTGTTTATGGGTGATGCTGGAAGTATGATGATTGGTTTTACTGTTATTTGGTTATTAATTGGCGCTAGTCAAACACCAGGTAATGCAATGATTCGCCCTGTAACTGCATTATGGTTAATAGCGGTACCATTAATGGATATGGTTGCAATAATGATACGTCGTATTAAGCAAGGGAAGTCTCCATTTAAGCCAGATCGTGAACATTTACACCATATATGCCAGCGCTTAGGTTGCTCACCTACACAAACCCTTATTTTAATATGCTCTATTGCATCTGTATTTGCAGGTATTGGTGTGATTGGTGAGGTATTTTTAATACCTGAATTTTTAATGTTTTATGGCTTTTTTATTTTATTTACTGCGTATTTATTGGTACTGATTAACTATTGTACTGTAATGAACTTTTTTAGACGAAAGCTTGATTTACCTGAAAAAAAGTACGCTACAGGTAAATGAAAACTCAAGCTTAACGATTGGGATTCTAGTAATAAAAATTGAAATTAAGCTTACAAAAACTCTTATTAAAACGTACAACCTTAAAGGAATACCATGAAAATTGCTGTGGTAGGGACGGGCTATGTAGGCCTTTCAAATGCAATGCTTTTAGCACAACACAATGAAGTGGTGGCATTAGAC
>Ga0208063_1000337_pt1 | contig 15578 bp, 10 predicted proteins | sample DeeseametaMP0203_FD_184219 | JGI IMG/M metagenome (GOLD analysis project Ga0208063, IMG submission 184219) | Marine microbial communities from the Deep Atlantic Ocean - MP0203 (SPAdes) | ecosystem: Environmental > Aquatic > Marine > Oceanic | place: South of Cape Verde, Atlantic Ocean... | reverse complement strand
ATAATCCACTCTTGGTTTAATAGAGTGTTATCTGCAATAAATTTATTCAATTTTCCTATAGCTATTTTTTCTACAATCTTAGTATCCTTTCCGCTATTTCTCAATTCTTCTTTAATTATTTCCTTTTCTTTTTGTAATATATTTTGATCTAAACTCTCTTTGTCTATTGCTAGTGGTGAGGAAGCAGCTACTTGCATCGCCAACTGTTTTCCTAAATTCAATATTTCATTTTTTGGCTTTGTAGTTTCTATGCTTAATAACACTCCCAATTTTCCAACATTTTTTTTAAGTGAAGAGTGTGTATACGAAAAATTTATTGATTTATCTTTCCCAATGAAAGCGCTTCTTCTTAAAGTAATTTTTTCTCCAATTTTAGATATTAAATCAACTAAATTATCTTTAACATTTTTTTTGTTTGTCATTGTCGAATTTAAAATATCTTCCATTTTTCCAGATTTGATTAATGCTAATTGGGAGATTTCTTCAGCAAAATTTACAAATTGATTGTTTTTTGCAACAAAATCTGTTTCGCTGTTTATTTCTATCATTGAAAATTGATTATCTTGCTCATAAATACAAATCAGACCCTCAGCCGCTACTCTTGACATTTTTTTACTGGCTTTTGCAATACCTTTTTTTCTCAATAGCTCTACTGACTTTTCAATATCCCCTTTTGTTTCATCGATTGCATTCTTACAATCTTTGTATCCCACTCCAGTAATTTTTCTTAATTGCTTAACCTTTTCTAATAAATTACCTGAAGACATAAAAATTATATATTTTTATTCTTATTTTTTGGATGCTAACGTTTTAATTTTTGAGAAAATGGATGTGGATTTTTTTTCTGTTGCATCGCTTTTTATTTTGGGTTTAGACACTTCTACTTTTATTTTTTGTTTAGGTTCTTCCTTTTTTTCTTTAGATTCAATCTCTTCAGAATATTTTGTGGATATATTTTTCTGAGCATCTAGTATCGTTTGTTTTATTAGCTCACAATACAAATTTATGGCTCTTCTTGCATCATCGTTTCCAGGTATTGGAAAATTGATTTCTGTGGGATCAGAGTTGGTATCAATTATTGCAACTATAGGAATGCGCAATTTTACAGCTTCTTTAACTGCTAAATCTTCAACATTAGTATCAATTATAAAAATCATATTCGGTGTTTTTTTCATATCGGCTATACCACCCAATGATCTTTCTAGTTTGTCTCTTTGTCTACCCATTTTTAAAATTTCTTTTTTAGTAAAACCTGTGCTTTCTTTTTTTAAGTCTTCGGAAAGTTTTTTGTAACGCTTTATTGAATTGGATATAGTCTTCCAGTTAGTAAGCATTCCACCAAGCCATCTATGATTAACATAAAATTGTGAAGTATCCTTAGCTAGAGCAGAAATTGTTTCTGTGGCCTGTTTTTTTGTTGATACAAACAATATTTTACCTCCTGCAACAATACACTTGTGTATTTCGTGTAATGCAACATTTGTCATTTCCAAAGTCTGTACAAGATCAATAATATGTATGGAATCCTTTGATCCAAAAATATACTGACTCATTTTTGGATTCCACCTAAAAGTTTTGTGGCCTAAATGAACGCCGGCGTCTAGTAATTGTTTTATAGTAACACTTGGTAATTTCATTGTTTCCCGGTTATTCCACCACAATTTTTTCCATTTAAGGACCGGAGGTTTTACAACCAACAACTGTGTGCGTATTTAAGCTAGACGTTCTACCTTTTTACAAGCAGAAATTCAATATCAAATTTAAACTCTTATTTTCCTGATATAACGCTCTTTATTTAAGTACTTTAAAGTTTCATAATCAAATTTTCTCTTATCCTTTAATTCAAATAAATAATTTTTATGTTTATCATTAATAGAAATTTTAATTTTAGCATTTCCTTTTTCTTTAATAGCCTCATAAAGCTTTTTCAAATTATCAGACTCGTCTATTTCTATATAAACATCGTTATAACCCATTTTCGTAATTTCTTTTAAACTAACAATCTTTCTTACACTTATTCTTCTAAATCGATTTTCCTGATTTTCTTTATCTTTTATAACAGTTAATAAAAAAGATTGCCCCTCAACTAAATGCTTTCTATTTTCTTCCAAAATTTCCGAAAAAATAAAAAGTTCAAATACTTTGCTTAAATCACTAAATTTAATAATGACAAAAGATGTTCCTTTTATAGTTTTTTTTTCTTTTACCGACATAATAGTGCCTGCTAGAAAACTTTGGCTTTCATTAGTATTTTCAAATTCTTTAAATGTTTTAACTTGATATTGCTCAAGTATACTTTCATAATCTTTTAAAGGATGGTTGGATAAATAAAATCCAACTGACTCGAATTCTTTTGATAAAGTTTCATCGCTTGACCAAGAAGAATCTTTGTCTGTCATTAAATAAGAAATTTTATGATTATCTTCTAAAAACAAACTTGATTGATTATTAATTCTATTTTCATGTATAGTTTTGGAATTCTGAATAATATTAGGAATATTATCATAAAGAACTTTTCTATTTTTAAAAATTGAGTCAAATGCTCCTGCTTTAACTAATCCTTCTAATTGAAGTTTATTTATATTTTTTGGATCAACTCGGTTTATAAAATCACTAATAGATTTAAATTTTCCATTTTTTTCTCTTTCTTGAACTACTTGAGATATTGCTTCAAAACCAACGTTTTTAATCGCTCCTAAAGCATAGAACAATGAACTACCTTGTGGCACAAACTCAGCAAAACTTTCATTGACACAAGGAAGACAAACTTTAATTCCTAATCTTTTCAATTCTTCAAACAATTCACTTAATTTGTCCGTATTGGATAATTCATTTGACATGGATGCCGCAATAAACTCGTTTGGATGATAAGTTTTTAAATAAGCAGTTTGATACGCTATCATTGCATAAGCGGTTGCATGACTTTTGTTAAAACCATATTCTGCAAATGGTTCAATTTTTTTAAAAATAAAAATTGCTGTATCTTTTGGTATACCATTTTTGGTAGCTCCGTTTACAAATCTCTCCTTTTGTTTTTCTAATTCTGCTCTTTTCTTCTTTCCCATTGCTCGTCTCAAAATATCTGCTTCACCAGCAGAAAATCCCGATAAAATTTGAGCTATTTGCATAACCTGCTCTTGATAAATAATAACTCCATATGTTGGTTCTAAGATTTTTTTAAGTTTTGGATGTAAATAATCTGGCTCTTTTTTACCATGCTTACACTGATTGTAAATTGCTATATTGCTCATAGGTCCTGGTCTGTATAAGGCAACTAAAGCAATAATATCTTCAAACTTATTTGGTTTCATATTAACTAAAGCGTCTCTCATTCCGGCACTTTCTAATTGAAATAAGCCTACTGTATGGCCTGAACTTAACAGTTCAAAAATCTTTGAGTCATCAAGTTTAATTTTTTTTATATCTAATTTTACTTTTTTTTCTTTAAGAAGTGATATTGTTTTATTTATTACTGTTAAAGTTTTTAAACCAAGCAAATCAAATTTTACAAGACCAGCGTTTTCGGAGGCATACATATCAAATTGAGTTGAAGGTAAAAGTGAACTGGATGAAGGATCCTTATATAATGGAACAAATTCAGCTAAATTCTCTTCAGGAATAACGACTCCAGCTGCGTGCGTTGCCATGTTTCTATATAGACCTTCTAGTTTAAGGGATAATTCTATTAGTTTTTTAACCCTTGGATCTTTATTCTCTTCTTTTTTTATTCTAGGTTCTCGAGCTATAGCCTGTTCTAAAGAAAGAGGTCGGGAAGGATCAAATGGAATCATTTTGCATAAAGTATCTACATATCCGTAGGGCAAACCCAAAACTCTACCGATATCCCTGAAAGCCATTCTAGCTTTTAGTTTTCCAAAGGTAATAATGTGAGCAACACCTTTTCCATACTTATGTTTTAAATAGTTAAAAACTCTATCTCTTTTTTCTTCACAAAAATCTATATCAAAGTCTGGCATTGAAATTCTGTCAGGATTTAAAAATCTTTCAAAAATTAAATCAAACTTAATCGGATCGATATCAGTTATGGAAAGTGCCCAAGCAACCAAAGAGCCAGCTCCTGATCCTCTTCCAGGGCCAACGGGAATATCATTTTTTTTTGCCCACTTGATATAATCAGAAACAATTAAAAAATAACTAGCATATTTCATTTTAGAAATAATATTAATTTCATGCTTTAGTCTTTCGTTGTAAGTGTTTGAGATTTTTTTTAAGTCTTCTTTATTACAATATGGAAAAACATACTCATTCAGTTTTTCCTTCAAACCTTCCGTGGACTCTTTAATTAATACATTATCTACACTTTCAACTTTACTTCCTTGTATATTAGGCAAAACTGGTACAGAATTTTTTGGCCTATAAGAAATTCTAAATGGAAAATTTGCATTGTTTTTTACAGCATCGGGAAGGTCATGGAAAAGTTTATACATTTCTTCAGCAGTCTTTAGATAATGTTCATCAGAATATTTTCTTCTATCCTTTACATTTACATAAGTTTTTTCACCAACACAAAGATAAGCATCGTGAGCTTCGTGCATATCTTTATCTAGATAAAACACCTCGTGGGTAGCGATTATAGGCAGTTCTAATTTATTAGAAACATTGAGTAGAAATTTTTCGAATAATTTTTCACCATCATCATTGTGTCGCTGTATCTCAAGGTAAAAATTGTCATTAAAAGTTTTTTTTAATTTTTTAAGCAAAGCAATTATTTCATCTGTAAGATTCTTAAAAAACAGTTTTCCTATTAAGCCATCAAAAGATCCTGTTAACAAAATCAAGCCTTTACAGTTCGACTCTATATCATCAATCTTACAATGTGGTTCTTCATTGTCTTTTATTTCTAAAAAAGATTTTGAAGATAGTTTAATTAAATTTTTATAACCCTCTAAATCTTTCGCAAATAATGGGATTTTTCCACTCAGGCCTTTATATTCAATATTAATTTGTGTCCCAATAATTGGCTGTGTTTTGGATTTTGCTACGAATTCTGAAAATTCTAATGCACCACATAAGTTATTTGAGTCACATAATCCTACAGCGCGAATTTTATTTGTTTTGCAATATTTTGCAAGATCTGCTGTTTTTAATGCACCTTCGCAAATGGAATATTGCGTGTGGATTTTTAGATGAGTAAATTGCTTATTGGTAAGTTCATGCATTTTTCCTAGTAATATTACCATCTAAAATATTTAACTTATAGTCTGCTTTGTTTGCAAGTTCTCTATTATGAGTTGCATAAAGTATTGCTCTATTTTTAGATTTAAGTTTTGAAAATAAAGAAAATATTTCATTAGCAGTTTTTCTATCTAAACTACCGGTAGGTTCATCTGCTAAAATTAAATCTGGTTCTGTAATTAATGCTCGTGCAACAGCGACTCTTTGTTGCTCTCCACCAGATAACTCTGTTGAAAAATGATTGAGTCTTTTAGATAAATTAACTAAAGATAAAATTTTACTAGCTTTTTTGGTTGCATCTTTCCAATTGTACCCATTAATAACTAGTGGAATTGTAACATTTTCTAAAGCAGTGAAGTCACTAAGTAAATTATTTTGTTGATAGATTATTGAAATTCCTTGTCTTCTTACCAAATCTTTTTCACCTTCTGTTGATTTCGAAAAACTTTTTTTTTTGAAAAAAACTTCACCTGATGTGGGTTGATCTAATAAGGCAATAAGATGTAATAAAGTGGATTTACCAGAACCAGAAGGTCCCGTTAATGAAACTAGTTCTCCACTATTAATTTTTAAATTAATATTTTTAAGAACAATAATATCTTTGTTAGCTCCAACAAATTTTTTAGAGATTTTCGCTAATTTAATTATTTCTTTACTCATATTTTAAAGCCTTAACTGGATCTAATTTTGCTGCTGATAAAGATGGAAAAATCGTAGCCAAAAAAGTAATTAAAAGTGAGAAAAGCGAAATAATAAATATATAACCCAAATTTATTTCTGAAGGCATTTGACTTAAAAAATAAATTTCCTCAGGAAACAATCGTATATCAAAAATTGAAGTTAGTAAGACTCTTATATCTTCAATATAGTATGAAAATAATATACCAATTATTACTCCTGTAATTGTAGCAAGAAAACCTATAGTAAATCCTGTAAGAAAAAAAATCTTTGAGATAGATGCTTTGCTAATACCTAAAGTTCTGAGTATAGCAATTTCTTTTGTTTTGTTTTTTACTAAAATTGTTAATCCTGAAATAATGTTGAACGCCGCAACAATTATTATTAAAGTTAAAATAATAAACATTACATTTCTCTCAACTTTCAATGCTCCGAAAAAGGATTTGTTTAAATCCGCCCATGAATAAACATAATGCTCGCTAAATATGCCTTGTACTTTCTCTTTAACTAATTGAACTTTATCAGGATTTTTTAAAAATATTTCGAGATCTATATCTGTGTCGGATAACTCAAATAAAGAATTAGCATTTTCAAATGGCATAAAAACAACATTTTGATCAAATTCTGCAAGTCCACTACTGAAGACGGAAGAAATTATAAATTTTTCTTGGAGAGGCAAATTCCCAAAGGGCGTTTGAAGATTTGATGTAGACATTATAGTAATTTTATCTCCTACTACCAAATTCAATGATATTGCTAATTCTTTTCCTATAGAAAGTGTATTTTTATTAAATAATTCCAATGAACCATCAATAATACCTTTTTTAATTAACTCAATTTTATGAATATCATTCTTAAGGTAGGAACGTACTAATATACCAACCGTATTTTCCTTATTAAGTATGATTCCTTGACCACTAAAAGTAAAAGCAGTTTTTAGAATATTATTTTTTAATTCACTGAGTTTATCGAGGTCTTCTTTGTTAATTTTATTTTCATAAGGCTTGACAATAATATGAGGATTAAAACCTAAAATTTTGTTGATTAACTCTGTTCTGAATCCGTTCATAACAGACATAACTATAATTAAAATAGCCACTCCAAGAGCTATACCGGTAAAAGAAAAAATGGAAATTACCTTTAAAAAACCTTCTTTTTTTTTAGGTTTTAAATATCTAAAAGCTATGGTTCGTTCGATTTTTGAAATCAATTTAAATTTCTTTTGTTGAGCAATTTATTTTTAATTTCTTCCAAGGACATCGTTTTAGTTTTACCGTTAACTTCTTTAAATTCAAATTTATTATCAGTAGATTTAGAACCTAAAATTATTTGGTACGGAACGCCTATAAGATCGAATTTTTTAAATTTTGCTGATAAATGCTCATCAGTATCATCAAGCAAAACATCAATGTTATTTTTTTTTAATAAGTTATATATTGTCTCAGCCTTTGAATAATTTGATTTATCGTTTTTCTGCAAACTTGGAATTATTGCAACTTCAAACGGTGTCACCGATTGCGGCCATCTCATAACATTATTGGTAAACTTGGCCTCAATTATTGCACCAACCAATCTTGAAACCCCTATCCCGTAAGATCCCATCTTAACATCCACTTTTGTTCCGTCTTGTAAATCAACGGCACATTTTAGAGGTTTTGAATATTTATCACCAAAATAAAAAATATGCCCAACTTCTATTCCCCTGGTGACAAGTTGATGTTCTTTTTTTACTTTTTTTTCAAAATCTTCTTTTTTAAATTTATCGTCAGTAACCGCATAATAAGCGTCATATTTTTTTCTTAATTCCTTAATTGAATTATCTTCACTATTATGTTTACTAATATCTACATCGAAAATTCTTCTATCTGAATAGATTTTACTTTCACCAGTCTCAGCCAAAATAACAAATTCGTGTGAAAGATCCCCTCCAATAGGTCCTGTGTCAGCTGCCATCGGTATTGCTGTAAGTCCTAATCTTTTAAAAGTCTGCAAATAAGCGAAAAACATTTTATTATAAGATCTGGTTGCTTCAGCATCACTCAAATCAAAAGAATAAGCATCTTTCATAAGAAATTCTTTACATCTCATAACACCAAATCTTGGCCTTAATTCGTCACGAAATTTCCACTGAATATGATAGAGAAGTTGAGGTAGTGATTTGTAAGATTTTACACTAGCCCTAAAAATTTCAGTTATTAATTCTTCATTAGTAGGGCCGTAAAGCATTTCTTTACCTTGACGATCTTTTATTCTTAACATTTCTTCGCCATAATCATCATATCTTCCACTTTCTTTCCATATTTCAGCTGACTGTATTGTCGGCATCAACAATTCCTGGGCCCCAATTTCGTTTTGCTCTTCTCTTACAATTTGCTCTATTTTTTTCATAATCTTAAATCCCAAAGGTAACCATGAATATATTCCCGCAGAAGATTGTTTAATCATACCTGACCGAAGCATAAGCTGATGGGACTTAATTTTTGCTTCTGATGGTGTCTCTTTTAATAGTGGAATAAATAGCTTAGATAGATACATATTGAATAAATAAACTCCTAATTATTAAATTCTTACCAAATTTACGTTCGTGTAAGGTCTCTTTCCAGTCTTCTCTTTAACGGTTTTTCTGCAATTAGTTTTAAGTGCCTCAATCAAATTATAATCTTGATGAGAGTTATTTAATGAAAAAGTTTTACATATTTTGTGAATTTGATCCTCTAAATCAAAAATAAAATTGCTATTTTCTCCACTGCTTGGAATTCCTTTAAAAGAAATAATAGGTTTTTTTACTATTGAGCCAATATCATTAATAATTATGGTTATTTCTAAAAAGCCATTATAGGACAAATTTTTTCTATCTTTTATTGATTGAGACTCTTCTCCAACACTTATTTTTCCATCTACATACATTCTGCCAACTGGAGCTTTATCAACTACTTTTGGTTTTTCTCCTGGAAATAATTGAACTATATCTCCATTTTCAACTTTAACCGGATATGGAACCTGCATTTCTTTTGCAAAATTAATATGTTCAAACATATGCCTATGTTCTCCATGGACAGGAATAACTGATTTGGGTTTAACCCAATGATACATATCCTTCAAATCTTCCCTATTTGGGTGTCCTGATACATGAACAAATTCATTTTCCTCAGAAATAACTTCAACACCGTTTTTAACTAACTGATTATGTAATTTATAAAGCTTCTTTTCGTTTCCAGGAATAATTTTTGATGAAAAAATTACTGTATCACCAGATTCAATCAACACATCTGGATGAATATAGTTAGAAATACGCATCATTGCTCCATTTGGTTCACCTTGACTACCTGTACATAAATATACTATTTTTTCTCTTGAAATTTTTTTGGCCTCTCTTGGATCAATAGGCTTGATTAAATTATTTAAATAGCCACATTGTTTTGCTGCTTTATAAATTCTATGCATAGATCTGCCTACTAAAGATATTTGTCTTCCTATTTTTTCAGCACAATAAAAAATGCTTTCCATTCTTGCTACATTTGATGCGAAAGAAGTTACAATTATTCTTTTTTGCTTATTCTCCATAATTTTTAATAAACTTTTCCTCACATCCAGCTCTGATCCTGCTCGTCCAGCATTAAATACATTTGTTGAATCGCAAATCATCGCCAAAACTCCTTTATCACCAATTTGTTTAAGTTTTTTTTCATTAATTGTTTCGCCAATTAAAGGATTAGGGTCACATTTCCAATCACCGGTATGTAAAACTGTACCAACAGGAGTTTCAATACTTAGACCATTAGGTTCAAGTATAGAATGTGTTAATGTAACAAATTCGATTTTAAAAGGACCTAGTTGGATATTGCCGTTAAGCTTAACAACTTTTAGTTTTTTTCCTATATCAATTTTTTTTTCTTTGAACTTTTCATTAATCAAAACGCTTGTAAACGGAGTAGCATAGATATCGCAAAGTAGTTTAGGCCAAATATGTGCTATAGCTCCAATATGATCTTCGTGAGCATGGGTTAAGACTAAACCAATTAAATCATCCTTCTTGTCCACTATAAAACCTGGATCCGGATAAATTAAATCTATACCCGGTATTGTCTCATCAGCAAAAGTAACTCCTATATCGACAATAATCCATTTTCTGTTCTCTGGATTACCATAGGCAAATAAATTCATATTCATTCCTATTTCTCCAGAACCCCCTAAGGGACAAAAAATAAATTCTTCTTTTTTCATCTATTTAAGCTGTTCTTTATTTTCTTTAAAAATCTCAATTATACCTTTAATTGTTATATTTCTATCAACGGTAAAAGATCTTCTGATAGATTGTTTAAATAAATCAGCATAGCCTCCTGTAAAAATAATTTTATATTTTTTTTTTGTTTCTTTTTCAATTTTTAATATAATATTATTAATTAACCCAGAATAACCCCAATAAAAACCTGAACGTAAAGCTTCGATTGTATTTTTACCAATTATTTTTTTTTGTTTTGTGATGGAAAAAACAGGTATTTGATCAGCTGCACTTACTAAACTTTTTAATGAAAGATCAATCCCAGGAGCAATTATTCCTCCATTATAAATTCCGTTTTTGGTCACAACATCAAATGTAGTTGCAGTACCGAAGTCCAAAACAATACAATTAGATTTATACCATTTGTATACACCAACCGCATTAGCAATTCTATCTGAACCAACTTGATTTTTATTTTTAATATTAATTTTAACAATCTTTTTTATGTTTTTTTCCTTAATTTCTCTCAACTTAATTGCATATTCTTTTTTTAAAAAATTTTCTAAAATTTTTTGACACTTCGGTACTACACTTGAAAATAAAGCAACTCTATATATAGTTTTTTTCTTAAAAATTTTTTTTAGTGCTTTTTTTAAAAAGTTTTTTGAAAAAATTTTATTAGTATTCAAATAAATTGTTTTCAATATTTTAAAAGAATTAATTTCAATAACACAAATTTTTGTAAGAGTATTACCAATATCTCCGATTAATACATTCATTTTATATTTTTAATTCTCAGCCATTAAGTCAGCTTTTTTTTTAAAACTTGAGTAATTATATGAATTTAAATTTAAAAAAAAATTTTCATATGAAAAAATTATTTTGTCCATTATTTCTCTAATTGGAAGTTTAATTTTGGTTTCCAAAAAAATATTTGTAGCTTGATATTCATTATTGATATTTGGATGAGAAACAATATTTATTCCTATTCCTATAATTAAAAATTTTTTATTATTTGAAGTTATTAGTTCTTGTAAAATTCCGCAAATTTTTTTTCTATTTACAAGTACATCGTTTGGCCATTTAAAGGATACATTTTTTTTTTTACAATAATTCTCAATAACACCAGAAAGTATTACAGGATTTATTATCGAAAATTCATTAAATGCTGGATAATTATTTTCTAACGGGAAAAAAAGAGATCCAAATAAGTTTCCTTTATCTGAAATCCATTTTCTTCCGTGTGTACCTCTCCCCTTTGTTTGCATGTCGGCATAAACGCACCCGATTGTTTTTTTTTCTTTTTGGATTAAATTTAAAGCCACATCATTAGTGCTTGTAACGCTTTTGAACTTAAAAATTTTAAATTTCATTAAAAAATTACAATCGAAGAAACTACTTCTGTAAGGATTGATGGATAAATAAAGTAAATTAAAATTAATATACTAGATAAAACTAGTGAAGCTTTAAGACCCCAATCATAGTTCTCCTCAAAAGGTTCGATCGGTTTATCAAAATAAATCACTTTTATAATGCTTAAATAGTAAAATGCCGAAACAACTGTTGTTACAAGACCGATGATTGCAAGTGTATACATTTTAGCTTCAATGACAGCCATAAAAATATAAAATTTTGCAAAAAAACCGGCCAAAGGAGGCATGCCAGCTAATGAGAAAAGTATTATTAAAAAACCTAAGGCCAACATAGGATGGTTTTTTGATAACCCAGATAAGTCATTAATCTTTTCATGAAAAACATTTTCTCTCTTCATCATAAAAATGCAGCCAAATGCACCAAGATTCATAACTAAATATATTGTTAAATAAATTATTGTGCTCTGAATTCCTGCGTTAGTTCCTGGAGCTAATCCTGCTAAAGCATAACCCATATGGCCTATAGAGCTATAAGCCATCAGTCTCTTAATATTAGATTGTCCTATTGCTGCAACAGCGCCTAGTATCATTGACGCTATTGATAAGAAAATAATTATTGTTTGCCAGTGGCTGATTACATTTATGAATGGAACATACATAAATCTAATAAAAACTGTTAAAGCGGCTATTTTGGGAACAAGAGCAAAAAAACTAGTGACGGAAGTTGGTGATCCTTCATAAACATCTGGTGTCCACATATGAAATGGTACGGCAGATACCTTAAAAGCTAAACCAACAATTATAAAAACCATACCAAAGACTGCGCCTGTATTTCCTTCACTTAAATTTTCTGAAATAATTTCAAAGTTCGTAGATCCTGTAAATCCGTATATAAGGGAACAACCATAAAGTAAAAGACCTGATGCAAGAGCGCTTAATACAAAATATTTCAAACCAGCTTCGGTGGATCCTTCATCATCTCTCTTAAAAGAAGCTAATATGTATAAACATAAGGATTGTAACTCCAAACCTAGATAAAAAACAATTAGATCATAAGAACTAATCATCAATATCATTCCGAGCGTCGATGCTAGAATAATTATTGGATATTCTATTTTATCAATACTATTATTTTTGATGTAATCTTTGGATAAAAGCAAAACAAATACACAAAATAACAAAGTAAGTACTTTCATAAAAATTGATAACTTGTCTATTATATAGCTTCCATTAAAAATTTTTATTATTTCGTTTGGTTGGTTTAGAACCAGGGCTATTGCAAATATCAAACTTAAAATTGTTAGCAAGTTTACTAATTTAAAACTTTTTTTAATAAAAACGCCCAGCATCAAAAGAAACATTATTGCTATTGATAAAAATAATTCAGGCAAGATATAAACAATTGTTTGCATCTAATTATTTACTTGTGCTAAATGAAAATTCAAATCTGTTTGATAATTATCAATCAAATTATTTACGGAAATATCAATAGTATTAAACAATGGTTCTGGATAAATACCAAAAAAAAGTGTCAAAAATACCAAGGATGCAAAAACATATATTTCTGTTTTATTTAAATCTGCCATTTCTTTTATTTCAGAACTGGCCATTTTTCCAAAAATTACTCTTTTATACAGCCAAAGCATATATGCCGCTGCTAAAACAACTCCCAAACTAGCTAGAACTGCAACAAAAATATTTACCTGAAAAGTTCCAACTAAAACTAAAAACTCCCCTACAAAACCACTTGTTCCTGGTAATCCTAGCGCAGCTAAAGCAAAAATCATAAATACCAAAGCATATTTTGGCATAATATTTACTAATCCGCCGTAAGAGGAAATCATACGTGAATGATATCTATCATACACCACGCCTACACATAAAAAGAGTGCAGCAGATATTAAGCCGTGGCTCATCATTTGAATGATACTTCCGTCTAGTCCTTGCTTGGTTAATGAAAAAATACCTATTGTGACAAAACCCATATGCGCCACGGAAGAATAAGCTATTAACTTTTTCATATCATCTTGCATTAATGCCACCAAAGATGTGTAGATTATTGCAATAATACTTAGAGTAAAAATTAATGGAGTAAAATAATCTGAAGCTACTGGAAATAAACCTAATGAGAATCGTATAAATCCGTATCCTGCCATCTTTAAAAGTATAGCTGCTAAAATTACCGATCCGGCAGTTGGTGCTTCAACATGTGCATCTGGTAGCCAAGTATGAAAAGGCCACATTGGCAATTTAACGGCAAATGAACTGAAAAATGCTAACCAAAGCAAATACTGGTACTCTTGGGGTATTCTCATATCTAATAATTGAATTACATCTGTAGTACCCGTAATCCAATAAATAGAAATAATGGCAATTAACATCAAAACAGAACCGAGTAATGTAAATAAGAAAAACTTAAAGGCTGAATAAACTCTCTTTGGCCCTCCCCAAATGCCAATGATTAGAAACATCGGTATGAGTCCACCTTCAAAAAATAAATAAAATATAACAAGATCAAGAGAACAGAACACCCCTAACATCAGAGTTTCCATTACAAGGATTGCAATCAAAAATTCTTTGAGCTTAAACCTAATACTGTTAATACCTGAAAAAATACATATGGGTGCTATAAATGTGGTAAGTAATATAAATAAAATCGAAATTCCATCAATACCTAGCTGGAAATTAATAAAGCCCTCCATCCAATTTTTTTCTTCAACAAATTGAAATTCTGACGTTGAGGTATCAAAAGAATACCAAAGGAAAATGGAAAGGAAAAAATTTGCTAAGGAAGAAAAAATTGCTACATATTTTGAGTTTTTCTCAACAATCTTTTGTTCTCCTTTAATAACCAAAATAAACAGGGCTCCGATAAGTGGAATAAATATGATTGCAGAAAGGATAGGAAAATTCATTTAGTATAAAATTAAATAAGTTAACAAAATAGAAAAACCGATCAGCATTACAAAGGCGTAGTGGTACAAGTATCCACTTTGAAAATGTACTGCTTTATCAGATATAATTTTAACTAACCTAGATAGACCATCTGGACCGTAACGGTCTATGGTATTAATATCTCCTTTTTTCCAAAAAAATAATCCAATTTTTTTTAGTGGCTCTACAAAAATAAAATTGTACAACTCATCAAAATACCACTTGTTTATCAAAAAATTATATATAACTTGATTTTTTAAAACAAAATTTTTCAAAATTTTTTCATTTGCTACAAATAAATAATATGCAATTGGAATCGTAATAATAACTACTGTAGGTGTTATAACAAGTAACCAGGTTGGCGGGTATTCATGTGGAATGGATTGCAAAAATAAAATTGAACTATTCCAAAACTGTGAACTATCATACCCTATAAACATTTCTTTAAATAATATACCTGTTAAAATTGCACCAATTGCTAACAAACAAGATGGTATCAACATTGTTAGAGGAGACTCGTGTATTGAGCTTAAGTTACTTTCTTTATTATTATATTTTCCATGAAAAGTTTTAAAAATTAATCTCCATGAATAAATTGCAGTTAATAAAGCCGTAAAAATTCCTACTGCAGCAGCAAAGTAACCGATGGTACTACCTCTTAAATAAGCAAACTCGATAATTGCTTCTTTTGAGTAATAACCTGACAAAAATGGAAACCCGGTCAAAGCTAATACTCCTATTATCATTAAGATATAGGTGAAGGGTATTTTTCTCCAAACCCCTCCCATTGAACGAATATCTTGTTCGTTATTAAACGAATGTATTACGCATCCAGAACCAAGAAACAAAAGTGCCTTAAAGAAAGCATGCGTAAATAAATGAAAAATAGCTACGTGATAAGCACCGACACCAGCTGCAAAGAACATATAGCCTAATTGACTACAAGTTGAATAGGCAACGATTTTTTTGATATCATTTTGAACAAGCGCCACTGTTGCAGCAAAAAATGCTGTTGTCATTCCTACTGCTGTAACCACGTTTAATGCTACTTGGGAATATTCAAAAATTGGTGAACATCTAACCACCAAAAAAACACCAGCAGTTACCATTGTAGCTGCATGAATCAATGCAGATACAGGCGTTGGGCCTTCCATCGCATCCGGAAGCCAAGTATG
>Ga0208063_1000335_pt1 | contig 15599 bp, 9 predicted proteins | sample DeeseametaMP0203_FD_184219 | JGI IMG/M metagenome (GOLD analysis project Ga0208063, IMG submission 184219) | Marine microbial communities from the Deep Atlantic Ocean - MP0203 (SPAdes) | ecosystem: Environmental > Aquatic > Marine > Oceanic | place: South of Cape Verde, Atlantic Ocean | collected... | reverse complement strand
GGACTGCTGATTTGATTTGCCATTCGAGCGGTTGCCATTGGATTTGCCATTGCGAGGCTGGCGGCGGCCACGGCCACGATTCTGCTGCTTCTTGGGCGCCTTGTTGCCCTTGCATGACCGAGCCTTTTCGGAGTGGAAAGGTTGGTCCTCATCAACAGGGATGTCCTGACGAATCGTCTTCTCGATGCCACGCAGATACTCACCTTCGTTCTCATCGCAGAAAGCAATGGCGATTCCCCCTTGACCTGCACGTCCCGTGCGTCCAATGCGGTGCACATAGACATCAGGCTCGTTGGGTAGATCCAGATTGATGACGTGGCTGATGTCGGAGACATCGATGCCGCGGCTCGCTACGTCGGTGGCGACTAGTACCTGAAGGGTACCGTTGCGGAAACGACCGAGGGCCTTCTCACGCGCTCCCTGACTCTTGTTTCCGTGGATAGCGAGGGCATCGATACCGTCTTGTCCGAGCTGCTTGACAATGCGATTGCAACCGTGCTTGGTGCGACTGAATACGAGCACCTTCTCGGGGCTCTCCTCCTCGATAATGTAGGTCAAGAGGCCACGCTTGTCGCCCTTCATGACGAACATCAGTGATTGTTCAATAGCTTCGACGGTGGCCGATTCAGGTGTGATTGAGACGCTTACCGGGTCGTAGAGCATATCACGGGACAATTCAACAATCGAGCGCGGCATGGTGGCACTGAACAGCAGACTCTGGCGATCCTCTGGAATTTGTGCGAGAATTTTGCGGATGTCCCGGATGAAACCCATGTCGAGCATTCGATCCGCCTCATCGAGAACGAGGAATTGCACGTGGGACAAGTCAACGTATCCCTGAGAGATGAGGTCAAGCAAGCGACCGGGAGTGGCGACCAGGATGTCAACGCCGCGGCGTAATTTGTTCACCTGTGGACGCTGCGATACTCCTCCAAACATGACCATCGAACGGATGTCGAGGTGTCGAGCGTATTGCTTGATATTGTCGTTAATCTGGGATGCGAGCTCGCGCGTCGGACATAGTATCAAAGCGTGGATGTGGCGTAAGCCCGCCTGCGGATCTTCGGCCATCGCATCGAGGATTGGTAAGGCGAAAGCGGCGGTCTTTCCCGTGCCCGTCTGGGCGCAACCAACCATGTCCCGGCCCACAATGAGGTCGGGGATGGCTTGGGCTTGAATCGGTGTTGGCGTGACGTAACCAATCTCGTCGAGGGCATCCAGCAGTGGCTGGCAGAGATTCAGAGAAGCGAAATCCATGCGAATCACTCCATATGTGCTATGATTGCAGCACCGAACTCACTGCACTTGAGCAGGGTCGCATCGTCCATCTGGCGTTCGAAGTCGTAGGTCACGGTCTTGGCCAAAATCGTACCTTCCATTCCCTTGACGATGAGGTCGGCGGCCTCTGTCCAGCCCATGTGTCGGAGCATCATCTCCGCCGACAGAATCAGGCTGCCAGGGTTGACCTTGTCTTGGCCTGCATACTTCGGGGCCGTTCCGTGTGTTGCTTCGAAAATTGAAATCCCGGTGTCGTAATTGATATTCGCGCCAGGCGCGATTCCGATTCCGCCAACCTGAGCCGCGAGCGCGTCGGAGATGTAATCGCCATTGAGATTCGTCGTCGTCAATACATCATATTCGCGCGGGCGCGTGAGAATCTGTTGCAACATCGCGTCGGCGATGACATCCTTGACGGTGATTGTATTGCCAGTCTCTGGATTCTCAAAAGTACACCAGGGGCCACCGTCGAGTTCGACTGCGCCGAATTCGTCTTTGGCGAGTTGGTAAGCCCAATCGCGGAATCCGCCCTCGGTGAATTTCATGATGTTGCCTTTGTGAACTAGAGTCACCGAATCCTTGTCATTGTCAATCGCGTACCGAAGAGCTGCACGGACGATTCTTGCAGTTCCCTCTTGGCTTATCGGTTTGATTCCGATGCCGCTGGTCGCTGGGAACCTGATCTTCTCGACACCCATCTCATTCTGCAGGAAATCTATCACCTTCTGCACTTCTGCGCTCCCCGCCTCCCATTCGATTCCTGCGTAGACATCCTCGGTGTTCTCGCGGAAGATAATCATGTCAACCGCACCAGGGTCGCGCACAGGACTTGGAGTTCCTTCGTACCAACGAATTGGCCGGACACATGCGAAGAGGTCGAGTTGTTGTCGCAGGGCAACGTTCAGTGAACGGATTCCGCCGCCGACGGGGGTAGTGAGTGGGCCTTTGATTGAAACCAATCCGGTCCGCATCGCTTCCAGCGTCTCGGCTGGCATCCACTCGCCGGTCGCATCGAATGCCTTCTGACCGGCTAGGACCTCATTCCAGTGGATTCGACGAGTGCCGCCATAAGCGCGCTCGATAGCAGCGTCGACAACTTCGATCATCACAGGAGTGATATCGACGCCGATTCCATCCCCCTCGATGTAGTGGACGATGGGGTCATCGGGCACGCTCAGGCGGCCTTCCACCATCGATACTCGGGTACCCTCGACCATGTCTCTCAGCGCGCCGACCAACCCCCCCTTCATGAAGCCGACCCCCTTAGCATACGACGTAGAGGGGCGAGTATGAAGGGCGTAGTGCGGTGGACTGGTGGCGAAGAGATCGAAGGTATCGCAGAAACCGGAATCATCACTCCGATGCATGGAGAGGTATCTGCGAGTCCGATGCAGATCGTTCTGCAGGCGCATGGTGCATGTTCTCTCGTCGATATCATCGGCGGACTCAAGCAGAGGATGGCCGATGTCAGAGCGATGTGGATAGAACTGGATTCTGAGCGACGCGAAGAACCGCCCCGTTCATTCACTGCAGTTCGGATGCGATACATCATCGAGGGCGACGTCCCAGAGAAATTGGTCCGTCGGTTGATTGAACAGAGTCATGCGAAGTATTGTTCGGTCGGAGCTATGATTTCGGGGTCGGGCGCCAGTGTGGAATGGGAACTGGAAATCAGACCGTGACCTGTATTATTTAACCGATGATGATGACTCGGATTTCTCAAATCCCGAAGTAAATCCCCTCTCGGAGAGATGGTATCAAACTCAATTATTAAACACCCTCCATCAGCACAGAAGAATCCTTCGCGCGAAGGAAGCAGTAGAATCGAGACGGGTAATTGATTCAGAGGTGAATAGAATGCAGAGTAGAACCGATGATGAGATGGTCCACCAAGAGGGTGAGGCTGAGGTTGGACTCGTCATCGAGAGACGTTTCACCAATGTCGGCTCCGATCCTTTCGACCAATTCGACTGGATTGAGATGAGTGTCGAGATTCGCAATCCTGACGGCTCTCTGGCGCACGAGATAAAAGGCGTCCAGCTACCCTCGGGCTTCACCGGCGTATCGGGCAAGATCTGCGCTCAGAAATATCTCCGAAAAGCCGGTGTTCCAGCTTCTCTACGCAAGGTGGCGGAGGACGGCGTGCCTGCCTGGTTGCAGCGCAGTGAGCCGGATCATGAGAAATTGCAGACCTTGGAAGCCGACGACCGATATGTTGGTGAGGTCGATGGTCGTCAGTTGTTCCGCCGACTTTCTGGCACCTGGACGTACTGGGGTTGGAAGCACGGCTATTTCGCCAGCGAGGCTGATGCTCGTGCTTTCTACGACGAGATGTGTTACCTCATCGCCAGCCAACGCTCGGCACCGAACAGCCCACAATGGTTCAACACTGGATTGAATTGGGCTTACGGCATCGAGGGACCCCCCCAAGGTCACCATTACATCGATGGGATGACCGGGGAATTGAAACTCTCTGAGGATGCTTACACACACCCACAACCCCATGCCTGTTTCATCCAATCTGTCAGTGATTCTCTGGTCGGTGGAACCGAGTCGATCATGGGGCTGTGGAACCGTGAGGCTCTGCTCTTCAAGTATGGTTCGGGAACCGGCTCCAATTTCTCGAGGATCCGTGGCGCTGGAGAGCCGCTTTCAGGCGGTGGAACCTCCAGTGGCCTGCTTTCTTTCCTGAAGATAGGCGACCGCGCGGCGGGCGCTATCAAGTCGGGCGGAACCACACGTCGAGCAGCCAAGATGGTGACTCTCGACCTCGACCATCCTGATATCGAGAATTTCATCGATTGGAAGCTCAGCGAAGAGGAGAAGGTCTCGGCTCTCGTCATCGGCTCGACGATTCTGCAGAAGCATTCAGACTCGATTATGAAGTCTGTCTGGGCGCACGATGAGGACGAGGGGCGCTTCGACCCATCTGTGAATGGGGCACTCAAGATGGCTATGGTGAAGGCTGTCAGAGACAGTGTTCCTCAGCCACATATCAAGCGGATTCTGGATCTGGCGAGTCAAGGATGGAAGAATATCGATTTCGAGGTCTTCGATACCAACTGGCAGGGTGAGGGGTACACGACGGTATCCGGTCAGAACAGCAACAACTCGGTTCGTGTCCCGAATTCCTTCATGGATGCTCTACGTGACGATGGGGAATGGAATCTCTACCACCGAACCGAGTTGGAGCGGGCGCAGGAATCGGGTCGAGAACCAGAACCCTGCCGCTCGATGCCAGCCGCGGACCTGTGGAATAAAATCGCTTACACCGCCTGGGCTTGTGCCGACCCGGGAGTTCAATTCGATACCACGATCAACGAGTGGCACACCTGTCCAGAGGGTGGGCGTATCAACGGTTCCAACCCTTGTAGCGAGTACATGTTCCTCGATGATACCGCTTGCAATCTAGCGAGTATAAACCTCATCAAATACTACGACAAGCTGTCTCAGACTTTCGATGTTGAGGATTTCCGGCATAGCGTTCGACTGTGGACGACAACTCTGGAGATCAGTGTTCTGATGGCGCAATTCCCCTCCGCTGAAATCGCCCGAAAATCCTACCAGTACCGCACTCTCGGTCTTGGTTACTGCAATCTAGGTTCGCTGCTCACCCACATGGGAATTCCCTACGCCGATGAGCGCGGCTACGCGATCTGCGGCGCACTCACCTCAATCATGTCTGGAGAATCCTACGCGACGAGCGCTGAGATGGCTTCAATTCTCGGCGCCTTCCCTGGATATGCGGATAATTCCGAGCACATGCTGCGGGTGATGCGCAATCATCGCAGAGCCGCTTATGATGTTCCGTCCGATGAGTATGAAGGACTGACTGTCGCTCCAATGGGAATCAATTCCAAGAAATGTCCCAAGGATCTGCTCGAAGGAGCTCGCGCTGCTTGGGAGCGCGCTCTGCGAGAGGGGGAGGAGCATGGCTTCCGCAATGCTCAGACCACAGTCATCGCGCCGACCGGAACCATCGGTCTGGTGATGGGAGCAGATACCACTGGTGTCGAGCCGCAATTCTCGTTGATCCAGTACAAACAACTGGCTGGCGGCGGCTCGTTGAGGATCATCAACAGGGGTGTACCGAACGCCCTCAAGCGCCTTGGCTACACAAATAAACAAGCGCAGATGATCGAGGAGTACATCATGGGAACAGCCTCACTCCGCGACAGTCCGGCCGTCTCATCGAAGGCACTCAGAGAATTGGGCTTCGATGCACAGAAAATCAAGAACATCGAAAGCAGTTTCCCCGATGTCTTCGACCTGAAATCCGCCTTCTCGCCCTCAATCCTCGGCCAAGATTTCTGCACCTCCACCCTCAGCATGACCAATGAGCAATACGAAGACCCTTTCTTCGACACTCTGAGACATTTGGGATTCACCCCCTCCGATGTCGAACAGGCCAATGACCATGTCTTCGGATACGGCACCATCGAGGGTGCTCCCAACCTCAAAGAAGAGCACCTCGCTGTCTTCGACTGTGCTACGCCTTGCGGCAAACATGGTGTTCGCTCAATCGATTGGAAGGCTCACGTCCTGATGATGGCGGCCGCTCAACCATTCATCTCAGGAGCTATTTCAAAGACGATCAACATGCCTGCGGATGCCACCATCGAAGAGATTCGCGCCGCCTATGAATTGAGTCATGAAACCATGAACAAGGCTTGCGCTGTCTACCGCGATGGTTCCAAACTATCTCAACCGTTGATGAATCAACTCATCGATGAAAGTTCGATTGGTGAGGATGATGAAGAGAATGAGGCCGTCACCGTGGTCCACAAGATGGTTGAGGAAACCGCAAAGGCGCTACCTATTCCAGCTCCTGCAGCCCGCAGCATCGCTGAGCAATTCGTCCATAATTACATCGCCACGCGCAGACCCCTCCCCGATGTTCGCTCGTCGACCACGATGAAGGCACGCGTCGGAGGACACACAGTGTATCTCTCCTCGAGCACCTATGATGATGGGCGACTCGGTGAGATCATGCTCACGACCTCGAAGGAGGGCGCTGCTTGGCGCTCATTGCTCAACCAATTCGCCATCGCGATCTCGATCGGACTGCAGTACGGCGTGCCATTGGACGCTTTCGTCAAATCATTCACCTTCCAGAAATTCGAACCGAGTGGAATGGTTAGTGGAGGCAGTGGCCGAGTGCGATCGACCACCTCGATTGTCGACTACATATTCCGAGAATTAGCGATTCAATATCTCTCTCGCGATGACCTTGCTCATGTCTCGGAAGAGGACCTCGATACAACATCGATCAGTCGCCCTGAGGTGACTGAAGACGGTGTTGCTCGTAATCAGGGTGAGCGTCGTGATGTTCAATTGACTCTCAATGCTGTTGCGCCGGTTATCGAAGCTGGAGAAGAGAGGACTCGCAGGCTGGCACGCGAACGTGGATTCACCGGAGACATCTGTGACGATTGTGGCAGCAGTCAGATGGTGCGTAACGGAACCTGCCTCAAATGCAATGCCTGCGGCGCAACGACCGGTTGCTCTTGATCACGGCATCTCAGATGCGGCTTCCTCGCTGCGCATCCTGACCATCCGAATGAGTTCGACGTAAGCCGATTCTTCGACAGATTGTATCATATGACAAGTCTGAAGGAATGCCTCGGGAGCGACTCTGTACTGCTCGACGATGAGATTCGCCAAACGCGAGCGGCCGATTTCAGATGACTTGATCCAAGCGGAGGGAAGAAGCTCTGAGGGGTCACTCGATTGTGCTCCGAGGTAATCCCTGAATCCGGATTCGACGATTCGGTGGAGTGCTCGTTGATTGCCAGAATCGATGATGAGAATGGCGCGAGGAGAGAATTCCTCGGGAGCCAGCCGAGCCAAAAGACCGACGAAAGTGGCAGCCATGCTCACAGTGCTCTCATCCTCACCCTCAAGAAGGCGGTCGAGGAGAACCAGAGCGAGGCCGTCGTCTTCGGTGAAGATTCTAGGTAAAGCCTCTGCAACGGCTCGCCGTGCGGCGGGGATTCTGTGTTCTGCACAAGCAACGAGTACATCCTCAGCCTGAGGGCCAGATGACGAAAGCAACTGAACACCCGCCCTCACGAAGATAGGGGCGGATTCGGCGTCGGCTGAATTGAGACCTCCGAGAACTCGCAGTGGGACCTCGAGAGTGTTGCACAAGTACGTGGAGACAGAGAGATTCTCCAACCAGGCTGCGAACAGAGATTGGACATCCGCCTCACCCAGAGCGAGGATGTCGAGTATCACTCCCGCAGCCATCGCGCCTGCTGGATGAGGAGGGAGGGGCGAGACTGTCGTCTGCTGAGGGCTCCAAGCAATCTGATGACGCCCTATCGTATTCGAATGAGGCAGAGCGGATGGCCTCACAGCGAAGGCGATCGCCTCGAGCAGAGAATAGCAGCCATCGCGAGCGATCTCTGTTCCGGTGAGGCCGAGGCCGATGAGAACTGAAACTCCCAGATACCATCGATCGGTATTAGGAGAGTCCTCATCGAGTGCTGCTGTCAGCCAGTCTCTCGCCTGCAGCACCAAGACCCTCTGTGCGATGGTCTCTGCGTTCTTCTCGAGCCATCGGGCTTTCGCCGCCTCAGAATCGATGGCCCGCTTCACATGATCAGGAAGCATTTTCTCCTCGATCTCTGAAAGTCGCATCTCGAAACCATTCCGATCGATGGCGTAAATCCCCGACGCCTGACGAATCAAAGACTCAGCATCCTTCGGTGGATTAGCTGGGAATTCGGGAAGTTCAAGTGGCGAATTCGGAAGTGTGCCTGCTGCGTAGGCTTCTGCCACGGCCTCGACCAACTGCTCGTTGACTCGCTGCCAGACGAGGGCGGAGCCGATTCGGCTGGCCATTACGAGGCCGCCCGAATCAGATCTCGAGTTCGATGTTCAGGTTCTGAATCAGTTCCTTGTACCTGTTTCGAATCGTGACCTCGGTCACACCAGCGACTTCTGCAACCTCGCGCTGAGTTCGGCGCTTACCGCACAGAACACTGGCGATGTAGATGATTGAAGCTGCGATGCCCGTGGGTCCGCGCCCACTGGTCAACTCCTTATCCTGAGCCTTCTGAATCAACTCGTAAGCCTTGGCTCGGACTTCGGCATCGAGGTCCAATCCTGAACAGAACCGCGGGATGTAATCCTCGGGCTTGGTCGGAGGGATCTTCATCTTCAACTCGCGAACCATGAATCGGTATGTGCGTCCAATCTCCTTGCGACCGGTTCGGCTCGCTTCGCCTATCTCATCGAGAGTGCGAGGATTGTTGCATTGACGGCAGGCCGCGTACAGCGAGGCTGCTGCGACACCCTCGATCGAGCGGCCGCGGATGAGTCTCTTCTCGACCGCTTTCTTGTAATTCACTGCGGCCGTCTCGCGGATCGACTTAGGGAGATCGAGGCGGCTCGCCATGCGGTCGAGCTCGGCTAGAGCCATGGCGAGATTGCGCTCGGTCGCGTTGCTCACACGCGAGCGCTTCTGCCACTTCCTCATGCGATAGAATTGAGAACGGTAACGACTGGAAATCGTCTTGCCGGAGTAATCCTTGTTCTGCCAATCGATATCGGTGGACAGTCCCTTGTCATGCAGCATCACAGTCATCGGCGCACCGGTTCGAGCGCGCTGGTCTCCCTGCTCGGGGCTGAAGACGCGCCACTCAGCGCCTTGGTCGATGACATTGTCTTCAAGGACGAGTCCGCAATCGTCGCAGACGACCTCTCCGCGAGTCTCGTCGCGGGTAAGGTTGCGGCTGCTACATTCATTGCATTTCACTATGTCTTCAACTAGATAATCAGCCATCCCATCACCTCTCTTCCATCAGGAAAGATAAAATATCCCGACTCGACTACCTATTTAAACACTACAGGTTGAGGGAATCACTTCGATACAGGCTCCTGCTAGCCTGTGTCGAGCCTCGCCAATGGTGAAATAGCAACGTATTCTCGACAATCTCGTAGGAGGTGTGTTGGATGAGTGCTTCGTGGCCCCCAACGGAAATCAAACTGGACCCTGACAAAAGGGTGCTGTTCCTCACAAAAGATCTCAATCTGATCCGTCAGCAACTCTACGAAGGTCTCGATCTGCGAATGGAGGATCTCTCCGTCGGCGATCTGCTCGACGACATCAACACCGATGTCATGACGCCTGCTTGGGTCTGCTTCGACCACGACCCCGCGATTCTCGCAGAAAACGCATACGCAGGTCTGCTGCACGACGGGCGGCGTGTCTTCGAGCCATTGGCGCTGATGGATGGTGGCTTCGAGGTAATCGTCAGCGGTCATCGCAAGGGAACAGGCAGCAGTCGCGAGACCGCAGCCCAATGCGAGCGATGGTCTGGAATTCGCATCGTCATCGCCGCATCATTCGCACCCATCCACGAGCGCAACAACATCAATCTCGGTCAGTTGATGGGTGACCACTCGATGCTTCAACGTCTTCAGGACGGTGAGGTCATCACCCTCTCGGAATTCACCGGAAAATTCGACCCGGTAACCCGCCTCATCGTCGAGAACGGAGGCATTCTGCCATTCGCTCGGAAACTCAAGGCCGGTGCGATTGAGTTGCCGGCAGTCAGTATCGAGCAGTGCCCGATGACGATGGTAGAGAAGATGATCTCCAACAAATTGCTCGGACAGGGCGGACAGCGAGGCTATCTCCGACCTGGCGATGCGGTACTGGCTCAGGTCGACGGTGGTTATAGCCACGAGTTCACCACCGCTCAGGTTCACACTTTTCTGGCGGAAGAATATGGTGAGGATTACATCCTTCCGAACCCGCTGAAATTCGCCGTCTTCGAAGACCATCTTCTGTATGCGACCGGCGTGCCGAGATTCGGGCGCTTCGTCGACAAGATCCAACGTCTGAGGGACCTGCAAGTGGCCTTCCAGCAGCACACTGGCGTGCGTGACTACTCGGCTGTCGACGGTGTGAGCCCGGGTATCTGTCATCAGGTCGCGCGTGAGGAATTCATCGATGTCGGCGACTTCATTCAAGCTACTGACAGCCACACCTGCATGGGTGGCGCCTCCAACGCATTGACCTACGGAGTGGGTTCGACGGAATACGCCAATCTGATCTACAATCAATTTGCTTTCGTCAACGTGCCCGAGAGCATTCGCTTCGAGTTGGTGGGCACGCTTGATCCGGGCTGCACGGCTAAGGATGTGATTCTGCACATCCTCTGGAAGTATGCCGCGCAGTCCGACACTCTGGACCGCTCGATGGAATTCGGGGGAACAGGGTTGGCATCGCTGTCGATGGACGAGCGGGCCACGCTTTGCAACATGGCTACAGAATGTTCTGCGAAAACCGGCATCTGCGAGCCGGATGATCTGACTGTCGAGTGGTTGCTCGAAAGGCGAGCAGGGGCTACGGAGCAAGAGATACGCTCGGCCTTCGTGCTTCCCGATGAAGGCGCGAACTACGATGGCGGAGTTCACACCATCGATATGGATACGATTCGTCCGATGGTAGCTCATCCTGGTAACCCCGACGAAGGGGTGCCCTCCGACCCGACGAATGGTGCCTACATCGATGACCTTGGCAAGGTTTCTATCGACATCGCTTACGCTGGCTCGTGCACCGCTGGCAAGGAGGACGACTTCTCCTATTACGCGATGGTGACCGAAGCGGCTCTGGAGGCCGGATTGACAGTTGCTGAGGGTGTCGAGTGCTACATTCAATTCGGCTCGAAGACGGTTAAGGAACTCTCCGAGCAGAATGGCTGGTCCGAGATGTTCGAGAGAGCTGGTGTGCAACTCATCGATCCGGGGTGCGGGGCTTGCATCGGTGCTGGACCGGGCATCTCTGAGGACTCTGAACAGGTGACTGTCTCGGCGATAAACCGTAATTACCAAGGTCGCTCAGGCCCCGGCAAGTTGTATCTCGCGAGTCCATTGACGGTGATGGCCAGCGCCTTCGTCGGCCACATCACCGCATGGCACCCAGAACTATTCGCATAATCTAATTCAAGAACCTCAATTAATTGGACCCTCTTTGATGGCTGATTACGAGGTTGAGAAACATACCAGATTGAATCGAATACCCGATCGTGGGCACTACGATGAGAAGACCGTTCATTCGATTATCGATTCCGCGTTGATCTGCCATTTGGGCTTCATCGAGAATGGCCGACCATTCGTCATACCCTGCATTCACGGGCGGGAAGGGAGGACACTCTACCTGCACGGTGCGAAGGCCAGTCGATTGATGAACGAGGGGGGTTCAGGCAAGGATCTCTGCATCACATTCACGCATATCGACGGTATTGTTCTCGCACGTTCGTTATTTCACTCCTCGATGAATTACCGCTCTGTCGTCGCATTTGGCAAAGGCCGTATTTTGGAGGCTGATGGAGAAAAGATACACGCTCTCAACGTTGTGACGGAAGGATTGTGTCGCGGTAGATGGGAGGGCGGACGCACTCCAACGAAGAAAGAATTGGAAGCGACTTCTGTCATCGCCGTCGATATCGAACATGCTGGAGCGAAGATTCGCACCGGTGGTGCGAATGACGACGAGGGAGATCTCTCTGGCCCGTGGTGGGCAGGAGTTCTTCCGGTCGAGACGAAAATTCACCCTCCGATTCCTTCCGAAGACTTACGAATCGACCCTGCACCACCTCAGCATGTCCTCGACCGAGTCGGCGATGTTCTCTGAACGCAGGAGAATTCCGGTCAGAATCCGTCTGCCCTCGCCACAGAGTTAAGTGTCCTGCACACTCGCCCTGCACTGACCACGTGCAGGCCCCGTGCCATCCGGGTATCGGGAGGACCTGAGGGGGGTTTTCGCCATGGCAGATGCAGAGAGAATCGCGAGCAAACAGAAGCAGATCTCGATAAGTGAGTTCTTTGAGAAGAACAAGCATTTCCTCGGCTTCGACACCCTTCAGAGAGCAGTAATCACAGCGGTCAAGGAAGCCGTTGACAACTCACTCGATGCGTGTGAAGAATCTCGTATTCTCCCTGATATCCGCATCGAGATCAATCGCTTGTCTGGCGATCGATTGGAACTCATCGCGCAGGACAATGGCCCTGGCATTCCGCGCGATGCCATCGAGAACGTCTTCGGTAGGTTCCTTCTCGGCTCACGTTTCCATGCCATCCGGCAGACCCGTGGCCAGCAGGGAATCGGCATAACTGGCGTGTTGATGTACAGTCAATTGACCACGGGCTCGAAAACCCGAGTGACTTCGAAAATCGCTTCTGATTCATCCGCAGTCCACGTCGATCTTGGTCTTGATACACGCAAAAACCGAGCCACGAAATCGAACGAGAGACGCGACCTCTGGCTCGATGAGAACGGACATGAGATTGAGCACGGTCTGATGATTCGAACCGTCATGCGAGCCAAGTATCAGCGCGGTCGCCAGTCGGTTCATCAGTATCTGCGGATGACTTCGATAGTCAACCCTCACGCCACGATTCACCTCACTGTTCGCGGGCTCGATGGGGAGATCATCGACCACGGACATTGGATTCGCACGACAGAGAAATTACCCCGAGTCGTCGAGGAGATCAAACCGCATCCGCATGGAATCCTTCTCGGTCAACTCCAACGGATGCTCAAAGAGACCGATGAGCGCAATATGACTTCATTCCTCAGGCACGGTTTCTCAGGAGTCAGTCTGCGCGCAGCCAAAGAGATCCTCGCAGCGGCTGAACTCGATGAAGGCCGCATACCTGCGCGCGTCAAAGCCGAGGACGCTCAGAAGATGGTCGAAGCCTTCCAAAGAGTCAAACTCCTCGCTCCACCAACTGATTGTCTCTCACCGATCGAGGAGATGCTAATCAAGAAAGGACTCTCGAAGGCGATTGATTCGCGCTTCGCTTCGACCGTCACCCGCAAACCGACGGTCAGCCAAGGCAACCCCTTCCAGATCGAGGTCGGACTGGTCTTCGGAGGAGACCTGCAGGCGGAGGGGCCGATCGATATTCTGCGCTTCACCAACAGAGTCCCTCTGATGTACCAGCAAGGCGGATGCCTGCTGACAAAGGCTCTCGAGTCCGTCGATTGGAAGCGCTACGGACTCGACCACCCCGGCGGCCGCGGGCTGCCGAAAGGGCCGGCCGCCGTACTGATTCATCTAGCCTCCACAAACGTCCAATTCACCAGCGAGGCAAAGGAGGCGGTGGCGGATAACGAAGAGGTCTTCGAGGAAGTTCGGCGAGCGATGTTGGAGGTCGGACGTGGACTTCGCAATCATCTGAAGAAGAGTTCTCAGCGCAAGAAAGCGCAAGAGAAATTCGATCTCATCAACATCATTCTACCAGAGATTTCACGCAAGACTTCGCAATTGCTCGGTCGCGAGGAACCCGACTTGGCGCCGGTCATCACCCGCATCATGAATGCAGTCTTCCTCGAGGATGAAATCGGTTGGGACAAGCACTCGAATCAAGCCGTCTGCTCTCTCACCATCTACAACTACACCGCCCGTGCTCGTGCCTACACGATCCTTGCTAAATGGCCTGAAGGCGAAGGGGTTGCAATCGCTGAGAATCCTCGAGGGGGTCGTAAGGAAACCACTGGTCTATGGGCTTGGAGGCTCGACACCCTCGACCCTGGTCAGTCAGCGGAGATTCGCTTCACTGTCAGCGGTCTGTCGAAGGGGGATTGGACTGATGCGGAGATATTCTTCCGAGGCAATGGAGACATAATCGGGGCGACCAAGATCGATGAGAAGCTCCTCGATGAAATGCGCAAGATGGAAGCACTGGCTCTGGCGGAGGCGGAATACGCCGCTGCGACGATGAACGAATCCATCCAACGACTGGTCGAAAGAACGCCAGTGCTGGAGACTTCTGGAGAATCGCTGGTAGTGTCTTCTGATGAGTCTGTGGTAGAGCCTTCTAACGAATCGCAGAGGATGATCAATAATCCTGAGGATCTACGCCAGTGGACTCCGGCTGAGGAGGTGAATGAATGAGCGCGAATGGATTCTCGAAGGAAGAGGTGATAGAAGCCCTGCATAGCATCGCAGGTGAGATGCATGACAACATGACCAAGGGGCAACCGCCGAGAATGACGCTGCCTGTTAGGACCAAGAAAAACATCGCTTTCGATGAGCGTCTCGGCGTTTACAAGTATGGCAAGAAGATGAGCACGCGCGATGCGACGAGCCTTGGCTCGGCCCGTCAACTGCTTCGCGCGCTCCATGTCACCGAGTTCATCGAGGAGATGATCAACGCTGGTAAATCCTCGACATTGAGAGAGATGTACTACATCTCTGAAGGGTGGGGACATGGGAAATTCGGTTCACAGAACGAGAGCAACAATCTCGCTGAGGATCTAGAGATTGTCACCCGATGCATGCGTGAGGACTTCAAACTCCGACCTGAAGAGGATGGGGCTCGCATCATCGGCAACATCACCTTCGAGGAGAGGAATCGACGCGGCGATTGGATGAGAATCAACTGCCGCGACGATGTCGGAGATTCTGGATACGGGGTCCCATACAATGTCGAGGCGGAGAAACTCCGCCTCATCACTCATGATGTCGACTTCATCATGGCCATCGAGACAGGTGGAATGTTCGACCGACTTGTCGAGAATGGTTTCGACGAGTCGGCTCATTGCGCGCTGATTCACCTGAAGGGGCAGCCAGCGCGCTCGACGCGCCGCATCATCAAGCGAATGAACGAAGAATGGAATCTTCCGGTCCTCGTCTTCTTAGACGGTGACCCCTGGTCGTTCAGAATCTTCGCTTCAATCGCCTACGGCGCTATCAAGACGGCGCACATCTCGGAGTATCTCGCCACTCCGAGCGCCGTCTACCTCGGTATCAGGGCAGATGATATCGAATCGTACGATCTGCCCAGTGACGAATTATCCAGCAGGGATATCCAAGCCCTGAAGGCCGAACTCAGCGACCCGCGATTCGCGGATTCCGAATGGCAGGAAGAGATCAATATGATGCTCGATCTAGGGAAGAAGGCTGAGCAGCAATCATTGGCGAAATACGGTCTTGATTTCGTCACTGACACCTACCTACCCGAGAAACTGGCACAGATCATGGGTCGATGATTTACAGCGAACATTCGATGCCGGCCTTCGGCCAAGCATGATATGTGACCACACTCAGGTCGAACTGTGAGCACTCGATTACGTCGTGCGACCAAAGGAAGCGCCATCGCTGCATTGGTCCTGCTGCTCGTTGGAGTCGCGGCATACGCATCCTCCTACGATGAACTCGCCGGGCTGATGGATCCGGAGAAGAACAATCTGGCAGACCTGCACTCGGGTGAAAGCGCACAGATTGAGATAAGCGGAGGATCTCAGATCGCTGCGCTGCGTCTGATTAATGAATCGTCGACAGAGAATCCGCAGGTTCGGC
>Ga0208063_1000329_pt1 | contig 15984 bp, 28 predicted proteins | sample DeeseametaMP0203_FD_184219 | JGI IMG/M metagenome (GOLD analysis project Ga0208063, IMG submission 184219) | Marine microbial communities from the Deep Atlantic Ocean - MP0203 (SPAdes) | ecosystem: Environmental > Aquatic > Marine > Oceanic | place: South of Cape Verde, Atlantic Ocean... | reverse complement strand
ACCTATCTATTCCTCCTACAACGTCTCCTTAATAAATAAGGGAGCTATTCAACTGGGCTTGTTTTCACAAGCCCCGCCCTTCAGGGCGGGGTAGTTGACTCTTCGTCGTCGGTAAGTTCAAAGTCGTTGTAATGCGATTCTTCTTCAGTGCAAGCGCGAGAGTTTTTGATGATAGCAATGTTTTGAATGTCACCACCTTCTAAAATACGAATAATATAAGGGTTTTGTTGATGATTAAGAGAAGTGTAGAAATAATTTTTCTCTAACCCCTCGACTAATTCTTCTTTGCTGACAATAGGCTTACCGTTATGCATCAAGATAATAATTTCTTGCTCAACAGTAACTTGTGCATTAAAAGTAATAAAGAAAGAATCATTCATTTTAAAACCCCCTTGATTTGACTGATGAATATAGTATATACGCAAGACTGGTTTTTGTCAACAATAAATCAAATTCTATTTCTATTGATTTGGTCATGTAATTCGTTAGCAAGTAAATCAATAGTGAAATTTAAATCACGTTGGTCGGGGACATCAGAATGAAAATTATCCATACAAGTAGAACAAACAGGAACTCTCATGACTGAATTCATTTCCTTTCTATCTGTTATTAGATGTTTTTGGCATGAAGGGCATGGCATTTTTTTAGTAGTCATAAAAACTCCCTTTTATTTTTTAGATGAAGACTTATTGATTAAAATTGTTTCAGCATTTTTCTTTGTATGTAATATTAATCGCATCATATTATCCTGAGATAAACCTATCTTACTGCGTTTTGCATGTTTTTTGATTGCAAAATTATTATATTTTTCTTCAAAGTAGATAAGCCCACATTCTTTAGGCACTTCTTTTTTATCAATAAGCCCTTCTGGGCATACATAATAGAGTGCCTCGGCAACTTCCAAGTAAGCCTTCCATTTATCAGGCTTTGCAATATCTGAAAGGAAATCAGAGCGAGAAACTTTAATTTCATACGCTGTCGGCTTCATCATCTCCGTGTTATAAGTTGGCTTCATTACAAAAACATCTGGACGACAAATACCATAATTATCACTTTTTAACTCAATGTCAAGAAAAGGTATCATCTTCATAAACTCTTTTGAGCGAGCAAACTTCAATGCTAGTAAATCATGTCTTTTAAATTTACGTCTTACTTTTGTTTTTAGATGGTGAGCAACAGCATAACCATAAGGCGTTAATTCATAACTACCTTTAAATCTAACACCCATAAGGTCTTCTCCCCTTGTAGGAATTAAAATTCCCCATCCTACAAGTTCAAGAATCTCTTTCCTATTAAATTCATGAGCTCTGATATTACCCATATGATAGATAATTTCTTTATGAACTTTATTTAAATTTAATAGATCAGGATTATCCTGATGATCAAGAAGGTTAATAATATGAGATTCTATCTCTGTAGCGTATTTTCTTTTACTCTTTTCAACAAAAGCCATAATGGTCCCCTTTTTTCTAAATTGTAGCAATATATAGTGTTTTTTGCAATAGTTGATTGCAAATTTATATAAAAAAAGATAGTATCTAAGATATGCTAAAAACAAAGGAGATTAATATGTTTAATAAAAGAAAAGATGGATGGGTTTTTATAAAAAATGATGAAGATATGCCACCCATCGGTGATAAAGTCATGATATTAGTGGAAGAAGATGTTTTATTTAATCAAGAATTTTATACGAAAGACGAAAGGTATTATCCTATAACCTGTTACGCTATATTTAGGGGTAATCACTGGGATCTTATTCATGAAGATGAAGAGTTTGAACAGATAGTATTGCAGTCTCAAACAGTAGTTGGATGGCGCTCAGTTTAAAAACTAAAAAATGAGACCTTTTCTGGTCTCATTTTTGTTTGTATGTGCTTCCATACAAAGTAGCTTTAGCTTTACCTTCATGGTGAAACCTTTGATAATCCCAGAAAGGAGACTTAATCAAATGTTTATTAGGTCTGATTATCAACAACTCATTTGATATCAAAGATAATCGATAAAGTAATTGCTGAATATAGCTAGTTTCTACTAAATCAATTGCATAACTGAAAATGATTAAATCAAAGTTGTTTTCAATAGAGTTATTGAAGTCACAAATGTTAGCGAATGTGTAAGGGTGGCATTTATTCCCTGTCTCTCTAATATAACGCTCATGCAGGTATCCATCACATCCGATGATCTCTGAGCGTTTTCCTATCCATTTACTTACTAGTCCGTCTCCACAAGCAAAATCTAATACTTTCCTGTATTGTTCTTTGTTATAAAAGTAGCGAAGACATTTAATAACATCTTGAGCATGTGGATTTTCATACTCCCCTCCATGCTCAAGATAATAGCTATTAACACCAAATTGTTCGTATTTCTCTCTTATGGTAGGCATAAAAGCTGATGTTCTCCTTTGATTTTAATAGCTGTTCCTGTTGCTATCAAATAGGTGGTGTTAGGCATTTCAGGAGCGCAATATGCCACAAACTGGACTCCTATAATAGCATCCACACCATCATCTGATAGATTGTTAGCAATGTTTTTAAGCTTACTAATAGCTTGCTCATGAAGAAATTCGGACTGATTGGTTTGACCTTTCACTTTAGCCGTTGTAAGTCCTAAAACTTTCTCAATTTTGTTATCAAAATAAGAAGATATATTCGTGACTAGCATGTTTTTCACCTATCGGTTTTGGTATCAACAGATGCTTTTCTCCAAGCATCTTTAATAACTTTTGTTAAATATTTGTTGTCTATGTTAAGGCTTAAATTCGACAAGAAGAATAGTTAACTTACCTCCTTCAAACAACTCTTCGCATTCTGAGATTTCATCAAGTATCGCAATTAAAGATTCTTCTTCACCACCAGCTAAGCCACAACCGATATAAGGCAAAGCAAGGACACTATCATCGTTTTTAGATAACTCAGTTACGACGTTAAATAGAGCATTAGAAACGGCAACCCAGTTAACATAAACTAACCCGTCTCTATTCCCTTTAAATTGTCCTGCATGAATGTATTGAGAGTAAATATTAAAAAACTTAACCCCGTTGAAATCAATGGATGTGTAGTTGCCTAGGTTATTAATATCACCATAAACCGTTTTTTTATCAGCCTCAAGCAATTTGCCATCCGTATATTCATTAAACGTTTTAGCAATACCCGATCCCATTGTATGGAAACAGTTACAACCATGCGCGGTAGCTGTAATTTCACCACGCTTAATCATATCGATAATATTGCCTTGTACTTTTTTGACTTCAATTTTCATAGTTTTCTCCAAAATATCAGTATTTAAGTTCTATTGAATGATATATGCACATATCTCTGTCTTCAATTGTCTCATAATAAGTCGTGCATTGATAGACGCCTTTTGTTACATTGTGAATCTTTATATGAAGCTTTTGAATCATTTCTTCTTCATTCAAATTATTCTCTTTACAAAGTTTTTTAAAAGTCTCCATGCTCATTGCATTAATTGCCCAAAGGTCAGTGCAAACATAGCCTAGCTTTTCTTCATTATCAATTTCAATAGCGAAAGGCAAGTTGCTAGTGTTAGGTGCCTCGTCCTGATATTCTTCCCAATCTTCGAAAGGATCTCGAAAAACAAAGTAGTTTTTTTCTTTATTAAAGTAATAGTTTGGTGACGTATTTCCTGTTTGAAAATACATCATATTGTTTTCTGCCCACATTTCAGTATTTAACATTCTACCAAACGTGTTATTTACAGAAATATAATGTCCTTTATTTCGCCTATTTTGGAATTCCATTTCTATGGAATCCTGAGACTTTATTTCTCCGAAAAGCAAACGCATATCATTTGCTATCAATAGTTGACCACAACTTAGGTCAATATCCATGCTGTGATGCTTTGATACATTATTAAATATGCAAGATTCTTTTAAAACAGGCTTAATAGTCATTGAATCATAATCGAAGTAAAGAGCTAAACTTTCACCACAAGCATGACACTCCAAGCGATAAGTTGCTAATTGACAATATTCATAAAAATTATTTAAAGATTTTTGATATACTTTACCATCTTCATTGAAGAGGTGAATGTAGATACCTTTAAGATAAATAGATAAGTGTGTAAATATAATATCTTCTAAATAAACCCTAAAGCGCCTATCATCATTAAGAGTAAAAGGTTCTCGGTTATTATAATGAGAGCTAAGATCGACCGTAATGTTTTCTTTATTCCTCTCAATAAACTCAGAAGCAATTTCTAGCTGGAGTTTAACAGATTCTTCGGTACTTAAAGAGTCTTCCTTTGGAAGTTCTATCATATTAGACTTTAATTTATCGCCAATAACAACGTCTAAAAATTTAAGTGACATAGGATTCCTTTTATTGAATATTCCGCCTTGTATGGCGGAATGTTTTAGATTAAATACAACTCTCAGATGACTCATCAACAATAATCTGTTGAATAATAGTCTCAAATAATTCAATTTTATTAAAGTAATGTTTATCAAGAAAGCGACAAACAAGCTGAAATTTGGTTGATTCATTCCAGTCAGTAATATCACCTATTGAGTCCAAAATTTCTTCTGGAGATGTATATTTTCCACTACCTGATTGGACACCAGAAACAATCTCAGTGACTTGTTTCTCCAAATTGCTTTGCAACTCAGGCTCTTCAATTAGTTCGTCATCAGCAATATCGTAAAGAAAAGCCTGTAAATTCATAAGCCCTTCGCTTCCAAGATGTGCCGATATATAATCAAGACAAAGTAGTTTTTGAGTATCTTGATTCCAACCACAATCAGTAACACCTTCAGCCAGAATGTGAGCGTGAGTTTTAGACATGATTTTACTCCTTCGTTTTAATGACTCAAGTATATACCTGCTTAAATAGGTTGTCAAGGAACATCTAGCAAGAAAAGATGTCATATTATTGATGACAAAAGCATAGGAAAAAGCTATAATAGAATAAAAAGGAAAGGTGAAAATGTCCAATAAATATAGTACAGAAATAATCAATCCGTTTAAGTCAATAAAGGGTGATGGAACAGAAGCTATTTGTGTAACGACTAATGGTATCGTTATGCAAAATGGTAAGGCAGTTATGGGTGCGGGTATTGCACAATTCGTAAGGGATACATTTCCTGGTGTTGATAGCAAATTAGGGAAATTTTTATCAAATTATGGCAATCGAGCATTTAATCTTGGTACACAAGAGTATGAAGGCAAGAAATTCCGATTGATTAGTTTTCCTACGAAAAATGATTGGAAAGATAAAAGCGACTTGAGCCTAATTGAGAAATCAGCAAATGAACTTGTAAGTATTTCTGATAAGTTCGATTTAAAAAAAGTTTATTTACCTGCACCGGGTTGTAGCCATGGACAACTTAAATGGAAAGATGTAGAGAAGAAACTTTCTTCGCTAGATGATAGGTTTACCGTAACGTCTCTTGATAAAAAAACATTCAAAAAAGAAACACCTTCAAATGGTTTTTCTCCTTAATAGTTAAAAAAGACCCTCTAAATAGAGGGTCTTTTTTATGGAAATAAGGTGGTAGTTAAAAACCATTATTAGCTAAAAGACTACTATATCCAGTGTTTAATGCTTCAACAACATAGTCTGGAACTGATTTTTCTTTATTAAATAAGCGATTCATCTCTTCTCGAATAAGTCGTCCAAAACCACCTTCATTATTGCTAGCTGTCCTAACCGCTAACTGATAATCAACAATATCCTCGTACTCATCTTGTGTATTTAATTTATAAGCACTCATAGCAAGGAATGCTCCGTCTTTATCTACACCACCCTCACACTTAATTTTGATATTGGAATCAACTATTTGGTAGTCTTTTTCTATATTTGAATAAGAGTTTATTACTCCACTACCAAGGTGGTCAGACAACGATAAAAGTACGTCCACAACAGCAACGTTTAACTCATTCAAGAACGGTGTGTTTGAATTAATCATAATAATCACCTTTAAGGTATAGAATAGGATATTTTAAGATCAATAGTATAACACTTAACCTGATATAATTCAAGAATGAAAAAAGTAGTCAAAATTCGTCTTCAATATAGAGAACTTCTTTTTTTATTAAATTCAGTTTTTCATTCCATTCATTTAATTTTTTATCAAGAAATTCAGAATTTTGATGAGAATAGAACACATAACTCTCATTAATACGCGAATCCAAAAGCTCAATAGCTTTAATTAATTCTTTATCAAGTTTTTTATCATTAGACGACATAGTGTTTCTCCACGTTATTTATCCAAGTATTTTTCAATATCTTTGTTGTCAACATTATTATTTATAATAGAATATTCACCATCAACACTCATAAATAATAACATACCTGAATACTCAGGGTTGAGAGCAATAAAAACATCACGTTCGTCTTGCACTCCTGATATTATATTTAATGGAATTTCTTTATTCTTATATAGTATAGTTCCTTTATTTTCTATATTAAATGTTATTTCACGCTTTTTACTTTTGTGGTCAAAATAAGTGATAGAACAACTATCTTCTATGCATTCATTGTTTTTTGATAAATTTGATAATTGTATAAAAAGAGATTGTCTGTCTATATGCATAGATAGATTATCTGAGGTTAAGACATTTTTCTTATAATTGAATGGAGTTTCATATACAGTGGTATTGATAATAGGAATAATATCCCCATGAAGATAACTTAATACTGTTTTTTCTGAAACAGAAAATTGTCCAAAAAAAACATTTCCTGATAACTCTATCTCCCAGTTGTTTGTGTTCTCTCTATTAGATAATACATGAGAAACTTCAAAATCAGGAAAAGAAGGTATTGAAACTATATATGTTTCTTGGAATGGTTTTAAATCGGAGTGTCCATTGATTGAAAAAAGTGCAGTGGCACTAAGTAATGTAGTTGTTATTATTTTTTTTAACATATAATTCCTTTTATTTTTCTATTATTTTTTGTGTTTCTCTATAAACGCCTTTTCCCCTTCAAAAGTTGAAGATGGGGATAGAAAAGGTTGTGTTATGTCAAGAGAATGACCTTTCATCCTAGAGATAAAATCATAACGCCCCTGATAAAGTATTTCACTTTCACTTGGATAGTGCCGTAGTATTCCACTAATTCTGTCTCTCATTTTATCTGATAAAGCAGGATCTTTTCTAAGCTCTACAAGCATTTTCTCTGCTTCAATTAAAGATCGTGTCCTTTCATGTGGCATTGTCATATCATTCGTCTCCGTCAAAAAACCCGCCTAATAAGGCGGGTGGTAGTGTTAATCTAGCGCAAAAACAGGGATTTCACCATAGCCAATAACATTTCCACTCTGGACTTTAAAGAAATCACCATATTCATCATCTAAATCAGTTTCTTCACCTCTTTCTATTGAAATGATTTTATCTATTTCTAATATTTCAGAAATGCGATTCAGTAATGATGTTAGATTGTTATCATACGTTTCTTTATTTGATGACAAAATTTCCCAGTAACTAGAAGTTCTTAGATTCTCATGATCTTTGGTGTAGTTTCCTGCCATAAAACCTAAATTATGGTTTATATTTCTCTTTTGGAAATCACCATGATAAGAAAGACTAATCATAGCTTCCGTTATGTCATAAAACCCTTTTGCTTGCAATTTAGGTGTTATGTATTCTTCATGCTGTTTAGTCATGTTGATTTTAATAGTAGAGATAAGTGTCAAGCATTGTCCTGTAGATAGTTTTTTATCAAGACGATAGCTTCTTTTTTTAAGAAAATACTCTTTTTCTCTTTCTGTATAAAAGACACAACCATTGATTTCAATTAAATGCATAAAATTCCTCTTTAAAGAAAACGCTTACAGGCAAAGTATACAGGACGTATTCGATAAATTCTATTGTTTTTCGTTAAAATATAATCTATTCCATCTTTTGTGTCAGAAATTATAGACTTTGGATCATTGATAGTAAGAACGCCTGCATTAAAAACATATTCACGCGCTTTCTCATGTGAAATATCTTTGCCACTAAATTCGATTTCAACATCATCTTCATAGACAGAGTAATTAAAAGACCAGCGATTAGAACTTGTATATTCATCACCCTCTTCATTAGTAATTAAATAACTAAAGTTACCTAAATAAACAACTTCTTCAGGTTTATCAATCGTTGTAACAGAAAAAAACTTTTTATTAATCGGGATAGCAAAATGCCTTGCTTGTTCCATAAGTTCTCCTATATGATTCGGTGAAAACCCCGCCAAAAGGCGGGGACAAAATTAAACGATGGTCAATCGATAGAAAGTTAAGATGAGTTCGTCGTTTTCACTATCTTCTTTGATAATCTTGATACTACCATCTTCTAAAATTTCAGCATCAAGTAGCTGTTTAATAGAAATGTAGTATTCAAATCGGTCATAGTCATCATCAATAAAGGATGCTTCAAAAACGATTTCGTCTAAAATATCATCCACACTATTAGGTTCCTCACCATCTCCCAATGTGCCAGCAGAGAAAGAGACAACACTTCCTAGTTGATCTTTAGATTCATCAAAAATATCATCGTGGAAACAAAAATATCGACAAAAACCATTGCGGTCAATTTCGACAGAATCAGAATTAAAGATTTTATCAAGAACAGGAGATTGATTAATACGATTCAAAGCATCACTGTAAGCCTGAATATCAATGGAACCCATAGTATGTAACTCCTTTAGTTTGTTTATATGTATATACTAACACTAAAGGAGTTTTAAGTCAAGTAATTAAGGAGTAGGGGATAGGGTTTTGGGTTGTCTTTTGATTTTCAATTGTTCTTCATAGATAGAGAGAAGGTCAACACCAGAATTTTCTAGCTTTCTTCTGCTATTGGTTTCAACTCTTTCTTCGACTATATCAATAATGTCATTTTCAACCTGCATTACTGAAAGATCATCTTTAAGCATCCTTTGGTCAATTTCGTCATAAGAGCTACCATATTTTTCCATGCCGTATCCTGTCATGCAAGAGAAAATATCATAATTAAAGTCGCCTAGTGAATTCATTTCATTTACTTCATTTGGGGTTAGACCACCACTATTTTCCATAAATTCTATGGCATGTTCTATCTCATGAGTTAATGTATTGCAAAAACTGGTAAGGTGATAATCACGAGAATTCTCAGTAGGGATTCCAGCTTCAATATCTAAATAAGTTTCATGTTCGACAAAATCTTCCATCTCTTTGTCGTCAATAAAAACAACTACATTAAAGCTGTCTGGATAACCTTTTTTTCCTGTCAATAATCCTTCTTCATCACTTAGCACAAAAGCACCTTGAGTTTCATCAGGTAAAGATAAAGAGTCTAGCAAGCTTTTATCTCTATTTTTGAATATAATATTTAAATCTTTAGATTCTGGGAAGTAAATAGTAGGATGCTCTTTCTTTATAGTATCTGTGTCTACTGAAAAGCTGTCATTGTTTTTTAGGTTGTCAAGTATATGCTCATACATCTTATACAATCGGGAGTTAGCTATCTCGTTATTCTCGATGATTTTATTGATATTTATTTCCATTTCTATCCCCTTATATCTCCATGATATTATGACAGATTAACCTTTTTTTGGTTCCAAAAAAGCCAAGCTATATGCTTGGCTTCTTAAGAAATGTTTTTCTATTCTGATTGTTTTTCTTCGTCTTCTGTATTTTTATAATCGCTTAATTCAGCAATTCTTTGTCGAGATACTTCACCAGTATTATCCATAGGATCTAAAACACCTTCTGTAGTTATCTCTTTATTTTGATGTTCTCTGCTCCGCTTTTCACTTAATTTATCAAAACGGTGTTCTATAGTATTGTTATCAATAATAGTGTTTTTAGGTGCATTACTAGGGGACACCATCGCTAAAGCAATTTGAATAAACATCAAAGCAAAAGCAATAAACAAAACCATTCTCTTTAGTTTTTTATTGTTTTTAATAAAAAACAATTCATTGTATTCTTCTTCTTTAAATTTCATTGAAAGAATGTTTTTACTTAAAGGGAAGAAAATAAAGAGAACGGCCAACATTAGTATAAATGTGAGACCAAGACCTGTTGCAGTTGATAATAAAATGTTTTGTATATAGTTAGGCATATTTTAATTCCTCTTCAAAATAAGCCCCGCCCTCTGAGGGCGGGGAAGACATATTACTTCATGTCATTACCTAGGGCAACCTGAGAAGCTACACTAGACATCATTTCAAACGGAATAACCTTTGTGTTGTTGCTTACAGCAAGCTTATCAAGGGCATCAAGCTGGCGATACTGAACATAGCGTTCTGTAATGCTCTCGCCAAGAATACGGTTGATTTCAGCTTGAGCTTCCGCTTTTTCAACATCAACTTTACGCTGCAAACGCTGCTCTTCTAGCTCTCTTTCAAGTTTAACACGAGAAACCTCTAACTGAGCGCGTTCCTGTTGAATATTCTCACGTCGCTCTGCTGCGTTCTCTTGTGCTTTAGTGATAATTTCAGGATATTGAACATCAGTTAAGCCAGCGTATCGAACATAGAATGGTGTTCGTTCTCGAATAATTACAGAAAGATGCTCTGAAAGCTCTGCTCCTATAACATCACGGTTATTAGCAACCTCACTAATAGAATATTGACTCATAAACTCACGCGCCTGAGAACTTATAATCTCTTTTGCATAACGATTATAAGCTTCGTTTATATTGATTCGAGAAGTATGCTTACCACTAGGAGATGGATTTATTTTTGCAAACAATTCATCATAAGCATCATCATCCACGGAAAGAGTTAAACCAATCGTAAAATTCATATTGAGTCGATCCTTAGGCATAAAAAGCTTAATATCTTGAGTTTTGCTAATATCTGATACATCAAGAACTACAAGTTTATCACAATAAGCACCAGGCCACCAACAAGAATCCAACCTGAATTTACTAGGCATCTTAATATCATCTTGAAGACCATTTTTAGTCATTACCTTGCCAACACTAGCAGTCTCGACCTCAACACGCGGACCACAACCAGCCAACATAGCGCCAACAGCCAAAACAGCACCCAACATTGCAATTTTCTTCATACTTTTTACTCCTTGGTTTCTAAGTATGTGTATAGTATATATAAACCTCCATGGTGTGTCAATATTTAAGTTCTTCTATATTTATATTGTTTTGTGTTTACTTTTAATATAGAATATGGTAGTGGCTGAAAAAGGAGAGAATATGAGGAAAATATTACTATTACTGATCATTACATTGATACCATCTATATCAATAGCAGATGTGTCTGTAGGAAGTTTTAATATAAAAAACTGGGGATGGAATAATGATAAGGATGAAGCTAGAGTAGCAGAAATCTTGAGAAGGTTCGATATTATTGCGGTACAAGAAGTAATGAACGATAAAGCAGTAGAAAATATGGTAGCTATATTAAATAAAACAACAGAAAAAGAGTGGCAACAAATGTCAAGCCACCCTGTTGGAAGAGGAGGCTATAAAGAGCAATATGCTTTTATATGGAATGATAATGTAAGATATGATAGTGGAGCCGTTGTTTATATAGATGATAGGGACATTTATGCAAGAGAACCACTTTCTGCAAAATTTGTCTCCAATAAAACAGGATTTGGATTTGCGTTAGCTAATGTCCATATTACATTCGGTGATTCGGTATCTGATAGAGAAGAAGAAATTAGATCACTTAGTAGTTATTGGGACTGGTTGGAGGAAGTCTACCCTGATACACCTAGAATCCTAGCAGGAGATTTTAATTTATGGTCTACTCATGATTATTTTAGACCATTGGTTTCTAAGGCTAATGTAGCTATTGAGTCAGGAGCTACTACGCTTTCTCCTACTGATGGTAAGTATGCTAATTTATATGATAATATTTTTTATGACTCAAGTGTGAATGTTACTGATTCGGGTATTTTTACATTTCCTCAAAAATTCGGAATGACTCATAAAGAAGCAAGAAGTCTAGTCTCCGATCATGTCCCTGTTTATATCACAATAGGTAGTGCTACAGTGGACACATCAAAGCTTGATGGTGTTATAAAAGAAGTCGAAATAATAGGTATCTCATGTATTGACATCAACACCTCTCATAAACAAGATTTAATGAAGCTACCAAGAGTCGGAGAAGCAAGAGCAGGTGATATTGTTGATGGTAGGCCATGGGGTAGTGTAGGGGAGTTGACTAAAATTAAAGGAATAGGAGCTAAAACCGTAGATAAAATTAGAAAACATCCTGACTTGTGTAAGTAGATGCCATAAAAATAAACCGCCTTAAAAGGCGGTTTATTTTATTATTGAGAGTTAAATTCTCGAAACTTATTGAGAACAAATTCATTCACTTTAGACTGTGGAGTGAACACGACAAAGTTTACAAAACCTGCCTTATTATCTCCTTGAAGAAACTTCATAAATTCACCAAGTTCCTTACCTGTTAGTCCAGTTAATTGAGTTACCAAGTTGCCATTAAAGTGTTTTTTAAACACTCGCATGAACTCAGCATTCTTGTGTGTCTCAAGATAACGCTCTTTAAACTCAGGTAGTAAGTCTACCGCATATTCAAGAGCGGTAAGTCTTGCAAGATGCTTGTCCTCAAAAGAATAAGTCGTGGATGGAAGCTCTACACTTTCAAGGTATTCAAGGAATAGCTTATAAGCACCACGCTTTTTCTCTCTTTTTCTTAGTCCGTTATTTTGATTTTCAGCCAAAAAAGTCTCACGAACAAAGTAGTCAGAAGACATAACAAAATGGTAAACATCTTCCATGGAATCCATGCCTTTATCGTAAAGAGCTTTGTCAAGCTTCAATACTTTCATGGTTTCCAAAGGATCTTTTGTTACCAATAAGTCTTTAACAACATGTCCATGCTCATTCTTATACGGGAAAAGCAACCCTTTATCGCTAAGCTTAAAACCCGCAAAACGAGCGACACGGCCAAGAAGGTTGCCCACATCATTGTAATGAAGGAAAAACTCCGCATGATCCCAGTTTTCTTTGCTGTAATAAAGAAAATCAAGCTGGAAGTAGTCTTCCTCATTGGTGTCAACAGGAACGCCTACTGACGTAACAGAACCATTACGAACAACAGGAAGCTCTTTTGTTGCGCTGAATTCTTCCATAAGCAATGCAGGTAGTTGTTCTAAGCAAGCCTTGTTGTCTTCAACATGGTACATCATATCCACATCACCAAAATCTTGTTTATTGGTGAAGTATTTCACAACATTGAATCGACCATTAGGAAACTTTTTCTGAAGCGCAGAAAGTGTCTTTGCTTCAAGCCTCTTGTAGTTCTCCACATCAAGCCGAACTGTTTTGACATATGGAGCGACTGCGTTTCCACCCATGATGTTATCCTCGTAAGAAATTGCTTTAGTATGTATATACTAACAATATCAACTGAGAATATCAAGTATTTTATTTTTGTTTTTTGCTAGGTATCAGTCCTATTATTAAAAGAACACCAAGGATTGTGGGAATAATTCCTAACAATCTTTCAGCGCCTTCTACTTTATGAGAACCCGAACCTGTCACTCCAGGCAATGAAATACCAAAAAGCAGACAAAGACCAAAGCCTAATAGGATGAGAATAAAAAAAACAAGGATAAGATTTTCCTTTAAGGATGACATATTGACCTCAATAGCGAAATTAACGTTTTATCTATAATATGAGATAAAATTATTTTATGCAATTTGAAACTTTCGGGAAAAAAGTATGTCTTATTTATTAAGAACATAAGAGGGAAGATTTTTATTATGAAAAAGTGGATACCAAATGAGATGTTAACTGATGAGCCTATGAATGATGCAGAATCAAATGACTTTCAAGATATATTATTTCAAAGAAAAGATGAGCATGTCATAAAAGATCCTGCTTTAAATGGAAAAGAGATGGAAATTATTAGTGACGTTGTTGCTAAAGAAGATGGAACTTATGCTATGAGATTTTCTGCGGAAGCTGGAACTGAATTCTATTTTGATAATTTTGATGACAAGTATATCGAAGAAAAAACATACAATATTGATATTCCTTTAGATGTTGTAGGAGATCCTAACGACCAAAATGGGCACCAAATTATTTTTGATTTAGATAAAGGCGTTGAGATTTATGAAAGAACGAAAACTTACGATGCTGATCAAATGGGTGAAAAGAAAGATTTGATAAAAAATGAAACAGATGATTTACCTCTACCTTATCAAAAAGGTTTTAAAGAATATGCTGAAAAATTAGAAAATAGCATAAATAAAGTTGGCTTTGATGTTTTTGAGACCAACATAGTGAAGGAAGTAGAAGAACCAAAACAAGATAAAAAAGAGAAGAAAGGATTTTCCCCATCTATCTAAGGAAATGTAGAAGCCTCCAACTTTAAGGTTTAAAAGCCCGCTTAAAGCGGGCTTGTTTTTGATTACGATTCTTTTTCAACTTCCTTGTCTTCTTCAAAGGTAATACCTAGTTGCTCATAATGCTTAGGATTTACCCAAAGAGCATAGAATTTATCCCAAGATAGTCTATCTTCTTTATCTCTACTTTCGTTATAGAAGCCAGCACATTTCCTCTGAGCATCACCCCAAGTATCACCTTGAAAAAAACCGACACTTTCGCCATTTAGGTAGACGTTATAAACCTCTTTCTCTCGGTTCTCAAACATTAAACACCTCTTTATTTGATATTTCACTATAAAAGCAATACCCCGCCTATAAAAGCGGGGTATTTAGTTATTTAAGCTGCAACAGATGGCAATGCATTGTAGCCCTGAATCTGTTGACGCCAAGACCTAGCTGTGCTGACACGCCGAGCTTGAGTTGAGCCAGAAAGCTTATGCATTTTTGCTTTACGCATATCAGTTTTAGTAACACGCTTATTAGTGTAAACCTTGGAAAAAACAGGATTTGCCATAGTCATCTTGGCGATATAGCGCATTTTCTGAGCAGTATTGAAGCGATAAACACGCTGTCCTTCATTGGTGAGTCGATAGGTTTCACCATCTCGTTCTGCAAGCCCAAGCCAAGAGAGAGCTCCAATGTAATAAGAACCCTGACGCTGAGTAAGTCCAAACTGTTTTGCTACATCCTTACTGGTAGTAGATTTGTTCTTTCCAATACTGCGAAGCACGTTAACAACAAGCCCAAGGTTGTTTGCTTGGGGAAAAGGAGTAGTTTTACGGCTCTTAGTCATAGTTAATTTCCTCTATTGGTTTGAAAACTGAGTCTTCTTGTCTCCGACCCAGTATGTATATACTATCAAGGTTGATGTAATAATGCAAGCGTTTTGAGTTAAAATTTATCAGAAATCTCAGGAAAACGCCCTTCATATTCACCTCTTTTGGTAAAGCGTTCCATTTCTATGGTTGGGATAGAGATGAATTCTTCTCTGTGGACAACTTTATTGGGGAATGCGATTGTGTCCAGCACATTTTGCTTATCTGTTTTCACGACATCTACATATTCCATAAAAGGTTGCCCTTGACAAGGGGGTTAGTTATCTTTAATAGAATTCCATCTAGAGTCAAAATCACCTAAAGCACCACTCGATGCATACATTAAGGTAAAGTCGTCGCTTACAAGAGAAAATTCATCATCAATAACATGGTAGTTAACAACGTGAGTGATTTCTTCATTGTCGATAAGCCATTTAGTTCTCACCTGGAAGTGAGATAAATGTTTATCACTTTCGAGAAGGATGCCTTTAATCGCTTTCTTACCTTTTCTTTTGCAGACAACATGATAACATTTGTTTGGAAAAGGTTTTCTAGACACGATATCATCGTTTGTTAAGTGAATACTCAACTCAGGCACTTCAAGCGATAATATTGAAAAATGGTTGGCATATTTAAAAAAAAGCTTAGGTATCAAGTGTATAAACATATTCCATTCCTTTTCATAAAAAACAATCTGAAATACTCAGGTTGTTTTTGTGGTTATTTAATTTATCGATTTGCGCGGAATACCCCGCACTTTTAGTGCGGGGATGGATAGCGCGTCGTGCGAAGCACGACTGTACTTTCTTAGTCTAGCTTAAATGCAAGCCCTTTGCAAGACGCTATTTGTGTCACTTTATTAA
>Ga0208063_1000320_pt1 | contig 16307 bp, 16 predicted proteins | sample DeeseametaMP0203_FD_184219 | JGI IMG/M metagenome (GOLD analysis project Ga0208063, IMG submission 184219) | Marine microbial communities from the Deep Atlantic Ocean - MP0203 (SPAdes) | ecosystem: Environmental > Aquatic > Marine > Oceanic | place: South of Cape Verde, Atlantic Ocean... | reverse complement strand
CGAAGCAGGAACCAGGAAGGTAACGACCTGGGAATCCCCTTCCTTTCCGCCGCAAGGCGGCAGCGCAAGCTGAGGGAGGGGAGGGTGTCAAGAGTATCCTGTTCGGTAATAAGGTGCTAAACATGTCGTTAGCTGCTTCTTTAGAACCTCTTTCTCAGCTTGTACACCGCGGAGGCGCTAGCGGCGTAACAGGTAGTTGTCATCAACTCCTTTATGGTGATCACCATTCGCTGTTAATTGATTGCGGCCTTTTCCAGGGTGAAGATGCCGAGCAGGATGAGTTTAAGCAGTTAACCATCGATTTTGATATTAAAACTATCGATGCGTTAGTGATTACCCATGTGCATATCGACCACGTTGGGCGCTTGCCTTATTTGTTGGCCGCCGGGTTTACGGGGCCGATTTTCTGCTCCAAGCCATCGGCCAAGCTGCTGCCGCTGGTCATCGAAGACGCCTTAAAAATTGGCTTTACTCGCGATGCACGGTTAATTGAGCAGTTTTTGCAGCGGGTGGAGCAGCAGTTAGTGCCATTAGCGTTTGGTAAATGGCATAACGTCACATCAACACCTACTTGCCATGTGAACATGAAGCTCCAGCGCGCGGGGCATATTTTAGGCTCCAGCTATGTGGAGGTTGCCCTGCGCGACCCTCTCAACAAGCGGCGGCAGCGGGTGGTGTTTTCAGGTGATTTGGGCGCTGCCAACTCCCCCTTGCTGCCAGCACCAAAAGCCCCAGCTAAAGCGGATGTGCTGGTGTTGGAATCTACCTATGGCAATCGCTTGCACGAAGGCCGCTTGGATAGAGCCGCTAAGCTAAAACAGGCCATTGAGCGCGCGCTCCATAATAATGGCACGGTGATTGTGCCAGCGTTTAGCATTGGCCGTACCCAAGAGCTGCTATATGAGCTTGAGGGTATTATTCACCGTGCGGATAAGCAGTCACTGTGGAAGTCGTTAGAAATTATTGTCGATTCGCCGCTGGCAGCGCGCTTTACCCAGGTGTACCGAGACCTCAAGCCATTTTGGGACAGCGAGGCGCAAACCCGCGTTCGCGCTGGCCGTCATCCGCTGAGCTTTGCATCGCTCTACACAGTGGATAGCCACGCAACCCATGAGCAAACGGTGCGCTATTTAGCCGAAAGCGGGCGGCCTGCGGTGGTGATTGCTGCTAGCGGCATGTGTGCCGGTGGGCGGGTGGTGAACTATTTAAAAGCTATGCTGGGTGATGCGCGCCATCAGGTGCTGTTTGTAGGTTACCAAGGCGCTGGCACGCCGGGGCGGGATATTCAGCGCTATGGCCCCCAGGGCGGCTGGGTGATGTTGGATGGCGAGCGTTATGACATTAAAGCAGGGGTGACCACCATCAGTGGCTACTCTGCCCACGCGGATCAAGCGGGATTACTGGGCTTTGTTAAGCAGATGCGCCACTGGCCGCGTAGCATCCATTTGGTACACGGGGGTGCCGAGGCCAGAAGGGCGTTAAAAGTGGCGCTTGAATCGTTAGCCGCTAAACACGGTAAGACGCTGAAGGTAACGTTACCGGTGAATCAGCCAGAGTAGCTAGGTTGGGGCTATGCTACTATCAGCGGCTTTATGACGCTGGTTAGGTTAGTGACCTGTATGTTAAGCCCCAATGTTCCCCGTTCTGAGCCGTTGTCTCACGTTACCAGTCTCGCTGTATTTTTGATGGGCGCGCTGGCGCTGGTGGTGCCTTCTGGTTACTCCGTTGGCCCCGTACTGCTCCTGCTGGCGAGCACTGCTCTGCTATTTAAGCGCTTTAAGTTCTCCTCCTTTGTGCTGCTCCCCCAAGATCGCTGGATCATCGTAGCGTTAGTGGCCTACGGCCTGGTGGTGGGCGTTATGTCGGCGGTTGAGCTTGGTTCTCGTGGTTTTGATAGGCCGCTGCGCTTTTTATTGGCCATCCCGGTGCTGCTGCTGATATTGCGCTACCCGCCGCGTTTAAGCTGGGTATGGGGTGGGGTGGCGCTAGGCGCTATTGGCGCCGGAAGTTTGGCGCTGTGGTTGAAGCTCGTAGAGGGCGTTGCGCGGGCGAGTGGCTTTCTGCACGCGATCCAGTTTGGCAATTTAAGCATGTTAATGGGCGTGCTGTGCTTTGCAGGCTTGGGCTGGGCGGTGGTTCAGCGCCAACGCCATGCGTGGGTTGCCTTGCTACTGCTGGGGGCTTTGCTGGGGATGCTGGGCTCGTTAATGTCCGGTAGCCGTGGCGGCTGGGTGGGGCTGCCGGTGGTGGGGTATGTGCTCTACCGTGGTTATGGCCGCCAGTTACCGATGGCGATAAAAGCAGGAGCGGTTGGAGCAGTATTGACCCTGTTTGCAGCGGTGTATCTGTTGCCGCAAACGGGAGTTCAGCAACGGGTTGAAGCTGCCGTTAGTGATATTAGCCACTATGTCGCCGGTACGAAAACCGAAACGTCGCTGGGCTTGCGTTTTGAAATGTGGCGCGGGGCTGCTCAGTTAATTGCCGAGCGGCCACTGCTGGGCTGGGGCGAGGCTGGCTACCGTGAGGCCTTGGGGGAACTAGGCGAGCAGGGTGTTATCTCCCCCGTGGCGGCGGAGTTTGGCCATGCCCATAACGAGTTTATCGATGCCTTTGCCAAACGAGGGCTGGTAGGGCTGGCCGTGCTGCTCATGCTTTATATGATCCCGATGAGGATGTTTGCCCCTAGCTTATCGCACCCTGATTTGCCCACTCGCTCATTGGCGGTAGCGGGCACGCTGTTACCGGTCGCATTTATTGATTTTGGTTTATCGCAAACTTTTTTGGCCCATAACAGCGGCGCTACTTTCTATGCGTTTTGGTTAGCGGTGCTATGGGGGAGTTATCGTGCAAGAAGGAGAATTGTGTCGTAAAGGCCGGGTGGGGAAATAAAGCTGGGTGCGCGGCACCCAGCTTTATTTAGTTCGCATCGTTAAGCGGTGCCTCTTCAGCTGCTGCAGGCGCTATAACCGCAACGGTTTTTTGCTCCCGCGTCCATTTACCCGCTTTTTTATCAATGTACTGAAAGTGCTCGTTGGTAAAGCTGCCCTGGTTACAGGCGTGGCGGTAAGACACGGTAGGCACGTTGGCGTGGGTTAGCCACTGGATAAATACCCCAGGCCCGGTAATGTCGAACACATTAGTCAACTCATTCTGCTTGATATTGACACTAATTTGCTCAATGAGCAGCGCCAGATTAGGGTTATTGGGTTTGCTGGCAATAAAGTAGTTACTTAGCTCGCCCTTACGGGTAGTAACATAAAGCTCGTCAATATCGTTAGGTATCACGCTGCCAAGTGGCCAAATGGCGTGGGCATCGATATCCAGGTAGACCCCGCCATGCTTTTGCAGTACCAGCAAGCGCCAAAAATCCGCCTGGGCGGCACCAATTTGCAGCCGGGAGTACTGCTGATTAATATCTTTGTCGTAGTGCTCGGCAATGAATGCTTTTCGGGCTTCGGTAATCATAAACCGATACTCAAAGCGCGGGGCCATCAGGCGGTTGAACAGGTAGTTGAGATAAACCGGCAGAGTGACTTTATTGGTAAAGTTGGTTTGCCAAATAATACGTGGAACTACCGAATCATTTTTAGGCGCTAACCAGGGCGCGGAGCGCTCTGGCAGCGTGAAGCGCTTGTTGGGAACAATAGCGTGAAAGACATAGCTCAGTAACTTGGTAATGTTAGCAAATAGCTTAATAAAACGGCTAACAACCACTATCAGCGTTTTGTTGGTGGTAGGCCTTGTAGGCATGAGAATCCTTTTAAATTAGTTCCGTGCGTAACGGTTAAGCGAAGGGGCGTTACCAGCCTCCTTGGCCTTCCAGTAGGCTACGCATGTTATTGTCGAGCGGTAGCTGGAAATCTGCGCTACCCAATACCATGGCATCGCCAGCGCGAACTACCCGTGCGCTCACATAGAGGTAATCCTGCCCTTGGGCATAAGTTCCCATCAAAATCGAGCGGGCGTTGTGCTGGGCGCTAAGACGTTGAACCTGGCGGGAGAGAATAAGTTCACCCACGCTCTCTTCAATAAACATGCTGTCACGCATTTTGACTTCGCGAACCTGCATGCCTTGCTGTGCCAAAGCGGACGCCATGATCTCCGAGCTAATACGGCCAAAAGTAGAGGATTGGCTTAGGTTATCGATGCTGACAAAGGTAGCGGCAATCATGGGGCTGTAGCGGGTCAGGTCTGGGTTGTTCGCCACCATCTGCTGCGCTGCCTGATGGGCAAGCTGAGAAAGATCAGGTTTAGGCTCTTCCGGTTGGGCATTACTGCCTAGCGTCGAGCAGCCCGTTAGCACCAGCATAGTGAACAGCAGCATCATTACGCGAATAGGAGCGCACAGAGATCGTAAAGACATAAACATTACCAGGTGTCGGTGATAGAAACTGTTGGCGTGGTGGGCGCTTGGGGAACCCGGTGCGGCGCGTAGTGACGGCGGTCACCTGCATTAATGTAATAGATATTGGAGGAGGAGTAGAGGATTCGTTCGCCGTCTAAAATTTGGGTGGTAATAATCACTTCTTCATTGCCGGTATGCGTCCAGCTGCCGCTGGTAATATCGGCAGCAATCGCGCCAGGGATAAGCGCTAATGCAGGTTCGCTCCACTGATTATAAGGAATGGTGGCCACAGCAATGCCAGCGGTTAAGGCGGTGAATGCGCCCACGGGCGGGCGTATAAAGCCACGATCTCGATGCGTCACAACTTCAACATCGACATGAATGTTGGCGGTATTCGCTGTGGGAACGGTCATCAATGTCGCGCCGCGTGATACTAGCTCGCTGGTGAGCAAAGTACGAAAGCCCCGACCAAACTCGCCGCCACTATAGGCAGAGGCGCTGCTTTCTTCTGCGGGGGTGATGTAAAAATCACGAAAACGCACGCGTTCGCGCTGTAGGATTTGGGTAGCTTCATGGCGTGCGAGTACATCCCAGTGATGGGCTGCCTGCATGCGCTGCTGTTCCGTGTAAGGGTAAGTGGTGGCGATAGGTGCCTGTGATGTGTTGGCATAAAAACAACCACTCAGCATCAGGCTGACCATTCCCAGGCCAACGGGGCGTAAAAAGTGGACAATGGGGAATGACGTGGGAAGAATGCGCACCTGATAGTTCCTTATCGCTACTAAACAGCTATTTGATAGACTAGTTTGCCATGCTTAGCTTAGATCGGCCACGAGGTTAGAAACTTGAATGAGTGATAACACCCATGCTTGAAGACCACCGCAGCGGCCCACGCCATGATTCGCTGTTGTCTGCGTACCCCGAAGACGAGAGCAATAGCGGCTGGATGATTAGCTACATCGACATTATGACGCTGTTGGTGGCACTGTTTGTGATTATTATTGCCGCAGCTGGGGTGACAAGCCCGGAGTGGTCATCTGCGGATAACCAGGTTGAGCCTGATAACCTCATTGCGCCACCGCTGGAAGTGCCGTTGCCCGACGTGTTGGATGAATTTCGTTCACAACGTAGCCCGATGTTGGCATCTGCCCCTGGAACGCTAAATCCGATGGCGATTAGTGCCGCGCTGGGTGTGGCGGGTTTACCCACCCGTTCTGTCTCCACCTTTAGCGTGCCGCCGCTATTAGCACTCCCCGAGCCAGCAGAGCTAACGCCGGCCGATGAGCTACCGTTCGTTAAGACGCTGTCTGAACGCCTGACACCGATACTTCCTACTCCTTTGGTGCGCGTAGAAGAAGAGGTGGCCGCTTCGCCCATGGCAGATTATATGGTGCTGCTGACGGATCGCCCCCCGGTTAATGTTCAGGAAATCAGCGATGAGGCCATCAGCAGCGCCCTAGCGCTGGACACAAGCCTGCCTGAGCGCGTTGAAACGTCAGCGTATCTGCCAAATTTAGAGGGCGTAGAGGTCTCCCGTGTGGCGGAGGGTATTAGCTTGCGGGTGCAAGATAGGCTGCTGTTCCCTTCTGCTACGGCGGAGCTTACCGAAGGCGGCTCATCGTTGGTGGGTAGCCTGCTGGAAACCATTCAGCGCTACGATGGTGAAGTGTGGGTAGAGGGACACTCCGATAGCCAAACCATTAACACGCCGGAGTTTTCATCTAACTGGGCGCTTTCAAGCGCCCGTGCTATCGCCATTGTAGAAGCCTTGGAGGAGGCGGGTGTGGCCTCTGAGCGTTTGCGGGCAGTGGGCCTAGCGGCTACCCAGCCGCTAGCCGATAACGACACCGCCGAAGGGCGTGCCCGCAACCGCCGAGTAGAAGTGGTCATCCATGTAGAGTAAGAGCAGGCAAAGCAAGCGCAAAAAAAGCCCGCCGGGGGTAGGCGGGCTTGAAAGGGCTTGGCTCACTGCAGCCCACTGACATCAGGTGAGGGGGTGGACATGAATGTCAGTGAGTACAATATAAGTATAGCTATTTATGAGATTTTGCCAAGCGCTTGTGCAATTTTTTGTAGGCTTTTAGGCCGACATCTTAAATGAAAAACTTAGTTCACCATTTTTGCACCTATTTGGTGCTTTTCTGATGCGCTTTTTTGGTGCTCAAGCCTTCAGCGCCCTTTCTTTGATTTTAAGTATTTGATTTATATTAGATGAACTTCATTGGCATACATTCTGCTTTATTGCTTATCTGAAAGAAATGCCTGCGTAACGGCTTTTAAGATTGCAATAAGGTGGTGCCATGACCGAACAGACTCGCACTGCACATACTCAGACCGAGTTGCCTGATATAGCGCTGTCGCCCGATAGTGCTGACCCAGCGCTTCAACCACGCTTGGTGGTCACTGACCTAGACGGTTCCTTGCTAGACCACCACAGCTATGACTTCTCACCGGCAGCGCCTTGGCTGGCGCGCCTAAAACAGCTGGGCGTGCCCGTTATACCGGTCACAAGTAAAACCCGTGCCGAACTTATTTCCCTGCGTGAAGCGCTAGGCCTGACAGCTACCCCATTTGTGGCGGAAAACGGCGCTGTGATTGGCCTGCCACCGGGCTGGTGTCACGCACGGCTAGACCGCCCAGGTAGTGGCCTGGATGGCGTGGTGGTTAAACACACTGGAGTAGATGTGGGCTTTATCCGGGCACGGCTTAACGTCTGGCGCAAACGCCTGGGCGTTCGTTTTACCCGTATGAGTGAGCTGGATATTACCCAAGTCATGGCGCTTACCGGTTTAGATGAACCCCGTGCCAAGGCTGCCCGAAAGCGTGAAGGCAGCGAGCCGCTTATCTGGGAAGACGACGAGGCCGCGCTGGCAAACTTTCGCTTAGCGCTTGAGGGCGATGGGTTGACGCTGACGCAAGGCGGGCGCTTTTGGCACGTAATGGGTAAGGCCTCGGATAAAGGCAGTGCCGTTGACTGGCTCATTAAGCGATTTACCGCGCTCCGTGGCCGTGCGCCGCTGTCGCTGGGGCTAGGCGATGGCCCCAATGATATTTCCATGCTCGATGCCGTCGATCAGGCCGTCGTGATTAAAGGCTGCCACGACTTAACCGTCACACCCACGAACACAGCGCTTTATCGCACTAAGGAAACTGGACCAACGGGCTGGGCCGAGGGGGTAGCCCACTGGTGGGGGCGAGACGACCGCCGACTAGCGGCGGTACTCAGCCAACAACCAGAAACGGCCTAACCCAAAAGGGGATCAGCGAATGAGTGACTTTCATCAAAATGGCGTTATCACCGATTTTCATAACCTAACTCGCCGCCCGGTAGAGGCACTGGAGCAGGAGCTGTGTCAGTTTGCTAAGCGTCGCCCGATGGGGTTGATACTGCCGTCGCTGTTTTCCGAGCTGGAAGGTCCGGCGCTTTCTGCCATCGTAGATGAGTTAGTGAAGGTGCCTTACCTCAACGAGATTGTAATTGGCCTGGACCGCGCCGACCGTGAGCAATTCTTGTACGCCCGGGAGTTTTTCTCTCGCTTGCCCCAGCATACGCGCATTCTATGGAACGACGGGCCACGCCTACGCGAGTTAGACGCCGAGCTGGAAAGCCACGATCTGGGAGCGTTAGAACCAGGCAAAGGGCGCAATGTGTGGTACTGCGCAGGTTACGTGCTGGCGTCTGGCCGCTCGTCGGTGGTGGGATTACACGACTGCGATATCCTGACCTACGACCGCAGCCTGTTGGCTCGGCTCATGTACCCCGTGGCTCATCCACGTTTTAACTACCGCTTCTGTAAGGGCTACTACCCGCGCATCGCGGAAGGAAGACTGAACGGCCGCGTTTCTCGGTTGATGGTGACGCCGCTGCTGCGGGCACTAAAAACGGTATGCGGGCCGCTACCCTATTTGGACTACTTAGATAGCTTCCGCTACCCGCTCTCTGGAGAGTTCGCAATGCGCAGCGATGTGCTGGAAGGCATCCGTATTCCTGCCGACTGGGGGCTGGAAATTGGCGTACTCTCTGAGCTGCAGCGCAACTACTCCCACCGCCAGCTATGTCAGGTCGATATTGCCGATGCCTACGATCACAAGCATCAGCCCGTTAGCGAAGATGACGCCAATGCGGGCCTTAACCGCATGAGCCTGGACATCGCTAAAGCGCTGTATCGCAAGCTGGCCACCCAAGGCGTGAGCTTTAGCAGTGAAGACTTCCGCACGCTAAAAGCCACGTACTATCGTTTAGCACTCGATTTGATCGAAGCCTACGACCACGACGCCACCATGAACGGCCTGAGTTTAGACCGTCACTGTGAAGAGCAGGCGGTGGAGTTATTTGCCAGCAACCTGCTGGAAGCGGGCAACCTGTTTTTGGATAACCCCCGCGAACGGCCATTTATTCCTAGCTGGAACCGCGTTCAGGCCGCTGTACCCGACATACTGGCGCGGATGCACGAAGCGGTAGAGTTGGATAACCAGGGCAGGGTGTAGCTGGGAACTGACACTCCTCGCCCGCCGCGCTTCGCGCTTTGGGCGAGGGTTCTGAGATCACCCCCAGAACCTTCCTGCTTCCACACGCCTTCACTAGATAGCAGCTAGGCCGCTGCCCTCCGCTCCGGTCGCTCCACAGGCTAACCCCGCCAGCCCGGCGGTTTGTATATTCCTGGCCGCGTTGATGTCGCGGTCAATGGGATAGCCGCAGCTTTCGCAGTGCCAGTGACGTTGCGACAGCGGCAGTTTCTCAACCTTGTAGCCACAGCCATGACACCGCTTGCTGCTGGGGAACCACTGGCTCACTTTCACCAGTTGGCGCCCCGCCCAGGCGGCCTTGTATTCCAGTTGCCGGACGAACTCACCCCACCCGGCATCGCTAATGGATTTAGAAAGCCGTCTATTCTTGATCATACCAATGATATTAAGTGACTCGACGCACAGGACTTGGTTTTCGTTAATGAGTGCGCGGGTCGCTTTGTGGGTAGCGTCACGGCGACAGTCGGCGATCTTGGCATGTAGCCGTGCCACTTTCCAACGGTGTTTGTTGCGGTTGTTTGAACCTGTCTGTTTTTTCGCCAACCGGCGCTGCAAGCAGGCCAGCTTCGCCTCGTAGCGTTTCAGATGACGCGGATTGCCCGATTTTGCGCCGTCACTGGTAATGAACAAATCGCTCAAGCCGAGGTCAATGCCGACCGTTTTGCGCGTGACCGGAAGCGCTTTTGGCACGAAATCACACAGGCAACTGATGAAGTAGCGTCCAGCACGATCGCGTGAAATCGTGATGGTAGAGGGTGCAGAGGGTAGTGACCGGCTCCATCGGATGGGTAACGGCGTCTTCGCTTTTGCGATAGTGATCTCACCATCCCGATAGCGGAACGCGGCCTTGGTCAGCCGGATCGACTGCCGGCAATCCTTGCGCTTGAAACGTGGGTAGCGCGCCTTGAGCTTTGGGTTGAAGAAGTTGTCGAAGGCGGCTTTCTGGTCGCGGAGCGTTTGCTGCAGGATCACGCTGGAAACATCCCGCAACCACGGAAACTCCGCCTTTAAGCCCACCAGTCGCTTTTCCGCCGATGAGTGCGAGACCGATTCACCGCGCTGCTGATACGCCTCGGTGCGATAGGCCAGGGTATTATTCCAGACAAAACGGGCACACCCGAACGACTGCGCCAGCAGCTCAGCCTGTTCGGAGGTGGGGTAGAACCGTTCTTTGTAGGCACGCTTTGTCATGCTGTATAAATATCAGGGTAATGAGGCGAAGTCAATCTGGCACCGCTACGCGGTGCGCGCTTGTATCACCGCCCGACTGGGCGATGCTTTACGCGCTGTTTGGTAAGGCAAGCAAGCCCCCGCCTAATTGGGCGGGGGCAATGCCTATTAAAAGTCGCTGAAGGAGGAGTGAGCCGCTGGCGCGGCAATAGCAGGCTGGTGCGCTTCTTTATTTAACTTAAAGTTAGTCACCAAGTGGCGAAGCTGGGTGCTCAGCTGTGCTAGCTGCTGGGTAGCATGGTTACTCTGCTGTACCAGCCCCGCGTTTTGCTGAGTCATTTGATCCATTTGAGTAACTGCCTGATTGACCTGCTCGATACCGCTGCTCTGCTCAATGGTAGCGGCGGAGATTTCTTGGACCAGAGCACTCAACTGTTGAATATCTTCAACGACGCCTGTAATCACCTTGCCGGTATTGCTCACTTGGCGGCTGCCTTCTACAACTTGGGCGTCCGCATTTTCAATCAGCCCCTTGATCTCTTGCGCGGCAGAAGCAGAACGGCTTGCCAGCTGGCGCACTTCGTTGGCGACGACGGCAAATCCACGGCCTTGCTCCCCGGCACGGGCAGCTTCCACCGAGGCATTTAGCGCCAGAATATTGGTCTGGAAAGCGATGGCATCAATGGTGTTCACGATGCTGCTCATTTGGGTAGCGCTTTCGTTGATAGTAGCCATCGTAGTAATCACCGATGCCATGGCATCGCTACCACGTTGGGCGCTCTCAGCAGTTTTAGTGGCTAGTGTGCGGGCGTGATCGGCATGCTCGGCATTCTGTTTTACTGTCGCCGTCAGTTGCTCCATGCTGGAAGCTGTTTCGGCAAGCGATGCTGCCTGCTCTTCAGTGCGGGTAGAGAGCTCTTCGTTCACGCCCACAATTTGCTCTACCCCGTTATTCACTTGGTCGGCACCGTGGTGTATGTCGCTAATGGTGTCGGCTAGGGTCTCGCGCATGCGGTTAATATCATAAAGCAAACTTTGCTGATCGTTAGTTGAAAGGGACGCGACTTGGGTCAAATCCCCATCGGCGATATGGCGCACCACGGAGGCCGCATAGCGTGGGTCGCCACCTAATCGACGAGCAACATCACGAATAACCCAGCCCATCAACAGAGTCACCGGTATACCAATCACTAACAAAACAATCGCTGAGCGGATTAGCCCGGAGATAAAGGCAGCGTTGATGTCATCCACGTAAACTCCCGCCGCCAACGACCATCCCCATTCCGGTAGATGCGCGACATAGCTAACCTTCGGCACTTGGCCGTCACCGGTAATACGGCGTGAGAAGTAGTCCACATGACCGCCCCCAGCCTGAGCAACGTTAAGAAACGCAGCGTATAAACGTGTACCGCTAGCGTCTTGATAGCTGCTCATATCTTCGCCTCGGGGGCGATTGGGGTGAGACACAATGTCGAGATTATTATCAAAAGCAAAGACATATTCGCCGTCGCCAAAGCGTACGCTGGCAATATTATCAATGGCCCGCTGCTGTGCTTCCGCTTCTGTCAGTTCACCAAGCTCAGCACGTTTTTGTAAGGCCTCAAGCTGCCCATGAACGCTTTTTACAATGTGCTCAATACTGGCGCGACGCTCGTTTTCAAGCGTTTGGCGGTTTTCCCACGCCAACCAGCCTACTAATAGCAGCATCGCTATCCAAATGATGCCAAGTGTGCCCCAAAGCTTCTGCGTCGTTGTCAAACGTTTCATGATGTCCTTGTTAAAAAATTCCAATTAGTAATTAAACCCTGATCTCTATCGGCCAGAATTTTTTATACCTTAGGCTAATTAATAAAAAATGTCTGATCTATGATACCCTTTGAATTCCAAAATGATATAAACATATAATTTTTGTTGCGCTACACTCGCTGTATAGATCCACTGTTAGCAGTCCATCCTCAGGAGGCTCCAGAATGCAGCGCCCTATCGTTACCCACTTCTTTGATGAACCAACCAATACGTTCAGCTATGTGGTGCAAGACCCCGATAGCAGCGCGTGCGCCATTATCGACTCTGTTCTGGACTTTGATTACGCGGCAGGGCGCACTGATATTCGTTCAGCTAATCAAATTATAGCGTTTGTCCGTGAAAAACGGCTGGAAGTGGCTTGGGTATTGGAAACCCATGTCCACGCTGACCACCTCTCCGCAGCGCCGTATCTGCATGATCAGTTAGGAGGCAAAACGGGCATTGGTGCTCATATCGTCGAGGTGCAGGAGATTTTTGGTAAAGCGTTTAATGCAGGCACCGAGTTTGCTCGGGATGGCAGCCAGTTTGATGCGCTATTTAAAGAGAACGATACCTTTGCAATTGGTGCACTAGAGGGGCGTGTACTGCATACGCCTGGACATACACCTGCCTGTTTGACCTATGTGATCGGTGATGCCGCCTTTGTGGGCGATACCCTGTTTATGCCGGATTACGGCACCGCGCGCTGCGATTTTCCTGGCGGCGATGCTCGCACGCTCTACCACTCTATTCAGAAAGTACTGTCTTTGCCCGAGCAAACGCGGCTGTTCTTATGCCACGACTACAAAGCGCCGGGGCGAGACGCCTATCAGCATGAAACCACCGTTGCCGAACAGCGCCAGGCCAACGTCCATGTGCACGACGGCATTAGCGAGGAAGAGTTCGTCAAAATGCGTACCGAACGGGATGCCACGCTGGGAATGCCACGTCTGATTATTCCTTCGGTACAGGTCAATATGCGGGCCGGCGAGCTGCCGCCCGCCGAAGATAACGGTCAGGTATACCTAAAAGTACCAATTAACAGGTTTTAAGCGGCGGTGGGTTTACTTAACGACACATAAATGGGTAGGAAACAGTGATGAAAACGAACGTAGGCGGCATCGACAAAATAGCGCGGATTGCTGTGGGGTTACTGTTAATCGTGCTGACCTTGATGGGCACGATTGGTGTATGGGGGTGGATAGGGGTCGCGCCGTTGGCAACGGGGCTATTCAATTTCTGCCCGGTGTATTCGCTCATGGGTATATCCACCTGTAAAACCAAGCGTTAGGCAACGAGCGTTGGGTAACATAAGGAGCTAGATGTGGACTGGATAGCGAGCCTGCACGGGCTAGTGGGCGGTGTGCTGATTGGACTTTCAGCAGTGTGGCTGATGGGCGCACTAGGCCGCATTGCCGGTATCAGCGGCATTATTGGCGGTTTAATTACTCAGCGGCCTAAAGGAGACAGTGCTTGGCGGGTAGCGTTTTTAGCGGGGCTAATTAGTGGCCCGCTGCTCGTCATGGCCGTTGGGGGTGGGCTGGGGAACGTGGCAGGCGTGCCCAGTGCGGTGATTGGTGAACCTGCAGGCGGTGTGCCGCTTATGTTGTTAGCAGGCCTGCTGGTGGGGATAGGCACGGGGCTTGGCAGTGGCTGCACCAGCGGCCATGGCGTATGTGGCTTGGCGCGGTTAGCGCCCCGGTCTATGGCGGCTACTGGAACCTTCCTGGTCGCGGCCATCGCGACGGTCTATGTGGTACGGCATGTCATCGGAGGTGGGGTATGAGCACACCGGCCGTCAAAACCGCAGCGGGATACCTCGCTGGCCTGCTGTTTGGTTTGGGGCTCGCGATTTCTGGGATGACCGACCCTGCGCGGGTACTCGGCTTTTTGGATATTGCCGGTGCCTGGGATCCCACGTTGATGTTTGTACTCGGGGCCGCCGTAGGCACCACCTTTGTGGGCTACCGCTTAGTATTCGCTCGCGGTACGCCGCTGTTTAGCGCCAAATTTCAACTGCCGACCAAGCAGGAGCTTGATGCCAAATTGCTAGGCGGCGCGGCGCTGTTTGGGGTGGGCTGGGGGCTTTCCGGTTACTGCCCTGGGCCTGCCATTGCCTCCATTGGTGGGCTAACGCTGCCGCTTCTTGCACTGCTGGCGGCGATGGTGCTGGGCTGGTTTATTGCCCAGCGTATCGCTCGCTAAGTGAGCAACTCCGTTCACGATGACGCCCTTACTTTCCCTGGTAAGGGCGCTTTTTTTGATCTGGTGCAAGGGTTTTGCCAAAGGGCTTAACGTTCGGTTAATGCGCGTTTGTCATGCTGCTTCCATCACAAGGAAACCGCTATGCACGTCCTACTCATAGAAGATGATCCACTGGTGGCCTCGGGTATTCGTTCTGGACTGATGATGTACCACTTCGTGGTGGAGCACGTTACCTCGGTGCAGGCTGCGCGTCAGGCGATGCAAAGTGTCGCCAGCGACGTGGTGATTCTTGATCGTGGACTACCCGATGGCGATGGCTTGGCGCTGCTGCAATCCTGGCGCGATGAGGGCGTGACGACACCTGTGCTCATGCTGACTGCCAGGGATGCCGTGCGCGACAGAGTGGGTGGGCTGCAAAGCGGGGCCGATGATTACCTAGTGAAGCCCTTTGATTTAGATGAGCTGGTGGCAAGGCTACATGCGCTACTGCGGCGCGTAGCCGGGCGCAGCCAAGTGAGCTTCAGCTCGCGACGATTAGGGCACCTCTGCTGCGGCAGGCTAAGGGCGGCTTTCGCCGCCGTCGCCCAATAAATTGGCCTCCCACATCAGGCTCTTCACCCCTCAAGCAGTCAGGTGTGGGAAATGGGATGGACCCGTCCTTCTGTGCCAAGATGAAGAAGCACTTCATCTAACGTGCGCAGGGCACTGACGGCATCTTGAAAGAGGATCCATCCATGAACAACATTAGCATTGTGGGTATTGATCTTGCCAAGCATGTTTTCCAACTTCATGCGGTCGATAATCGTGGCCATCAAGTGTTTAGCAAAAAGGTTAAACGTGATCAGTTAAGCACCGTGATCGGGAACCTTCCGCCCTGTCTCGTGGCCATGGAAGCATGTGGCTCCGCTCACTATTGGGCACGTGAAATCCGGCAGCTGGGTCACGAGGCACACCTGCTTCCCCCGCAGGCCGTCAAACCGTTTATTCAAGGCCATAAAAATGATGCGCGTGATGCCGCCGGTATTGCCGAGGCGGCAGCACGTCCAGCGACAAGGCGCGTGGCGGTGAAAACGCAGGAACAGCAGTCACTACAAGCACTCCACCGGGTGCGCAGCCGCCTGGTGCGTGCTCGGACGGCCGTTGGCAACGAGCTGCGCGGGCTGTTAAATGAGTTTGGCATCATTGTGGCCCAAGGCCACCGTGTCATCCGACAAGGCGATATACGTCGATTACTAGACGAGCGTCACACTCAGTTGGGAACCGCCTTGTGTGACGTCATGCATGACCTCCTAGACGAGTGGCAAGCACTCGACACGCGCATCGCCGAGTACGATAAACGGCTCGGCGCGTATGTTCAGGCCACTCCCAGCATGAAGCAATTGATGAGCGTTCCAGGCATTGGCCCTGTCAATGCCACGTTGCTCTTCAGTCATATGGGGGATCCCAAGCGCTTCCCTAATGGACGGCAATTTAGCGCCTCCATTGGCTTGGTCCCAAGACAGTACTCAAGTGGCGGCAAGAACATCTTGAAAAGCATTACCAAACGCGGCAATAGCGAGGTCCGCCGTCAACTGGTTCATGGGGCGAGAGCGGCGTTGAGGCAGTTTCAACGTCAAGAGCACCCCGACCGATTAGCGCAATGGATCATTCGGTTGGCGGCACGGGTAGGCCAACGCAAGGCGATTGTGGCCTTGGCGAACAAAATGGCGCGAATTTGCTGGTCGATACTCGCTCATCAACGCTCTTATCAAGCATAGAAAAGTGAGGCAGCTGCCTCGACGAGGCCCTTAGAAAAAAGTCATATTGTTGTTTGAAGTAAGCACACCCGAGGTTGCGTGAGTAAGGCAATTGATGGCACACAGGTAAGACCGACTCTCTGTCACTCTGTGAAGCTCGGAGGCCCAATGAGAGGCCGCGTGGGAGATTAAGAGCAGAGAGTGCGCATTCCATCAGGGCCAGATAGCAGCGCTATCATCAAAGGCCGGATATAAGCGTGCAGTCCTCATCCGTGTCCATCTCGTGGCTTGCTTGCTCAACGGGATGGGTCCATATAAGGCAGCTTTAGCTCGCGACCGTTTGGGCTTACAGCCTACTTAAACCAAGGGGTGCTTTCAGCACCCATCGCGCGCTGAAGCGCCCTCCTACGGCAAGGCTTGCAACCCGGCTGAATACAGCACCTGTGGGAGGCAGCTTCAGCTCGCGACCATTTGGGCTTACAGCCTGCTTAGACTAAGGGGTGCTTTCAGCACCCATCGCGCGCTGAAGCGCCCTCCTA
>Ga0208063_1000319_pt1 | contig 16325 bp, 23 predicted proteins | sample DeeseametaMP0203_FD_184219 | JGI IMG/M metagenome (GOLD analysis project Ga0208063, IMG submission 184219) | Marine microbial communities from the Deep Atlantic Ocean - MP0203 (SPAdes) | ecosystem: Environmental > Aquatic > Marine > Oceanic | place: South of Cape Verde, Atlantic Ocean... | reverse complement strand
TATGCTAACATCTACTAATAATATTATTTTCTCCTATTAGTGGTCTGGTCATCTAGAGGCTTTTACAAGCCTCGCCCTTTAGGGCGGGGTAGATGACAATATTCTCCATAGTTAGAGTTTTTGAAGCATCAATAACATTATACCACTATTCAAAACAATAAATGTTTAAGTTTTAATAATAATAGTATACACTAAACACATATCGTTGTCAAGATTAAATATTTCAAAAAGAATACTTGATTTGTATATATACAAGTGTTATTATGATGATATGTTTATGTAAAAATAAGAAAAGGAGCATATATATGCGCAAAGTTATGTTTAATAAAAGTGAAAACGGTTCTTTATTTCTCAACAACAAAACTCAATCAATTAGACTTAAGCGTTCTATAAGATTTGATAATATAGAACAGAGGCTTGTTGCTATTAAAATGTATAATGAAGAATTTGATGTTATTTATTTAACAGAGATGGATATTCATAATCCAGAGAACTGGAAAGCATTTGAGTCTTTTGTACAAAATAATAAAGAAATAATCAAGGAATCTAAAGATGTTTCTATGTTCCTTAACAATAAAACGCAAGCAGTAAGAATCCCTGCATCTATGGCATTTCCTGCACATAGTAAAGAAGCCACCATAGAAGAGTACTTTGTTGCCAACTCAGAGCAAGATCTATCAACATCTAGTCAAAAAATCTTAAAACTCATCGTTGCTAGGGGTTAATAAGATGGATTTAGAATATATTACTAAGTTGTATGAGGAATCGAAAATAAAAAACTTCGAAAGCCAATCTGGCTTAGAAGGTGTTGATAAAGCAAATGCAGTAACAAGAATTAATAAAAGACTTCGCTTAGGTATTGAAAGTGGACGTGTTAGAGATGCTGAGCAAGCAAAAGAATTTGTTAATAAACAGATACAAAAGCTTGACGTAAAAAGAGATAAGAAACAAAAGAACAATAAAACAGGTATGTTTAAGTATGAGTGGGCTGAAGACATCTATAAAGAAAATGCTTTTCTAGGTGCTGAAGTTAATAAGATGAAAGAACACGCTCATTTTAATAAAATGCTTGTTCAGAAAATTAACTTCTATGAAAAAATGGGGAAAAAACCATCTGATGAAGAAGTAGAGAAAACGGTTCAGTTATTGATTAGTAACATGGATAAAGAAAATTTAAATGAAAGTGAGTTATTGAGAAGGAAAAGTATTGAGGAAGTTTTGAATGCAGTTATTACATCCGAAACTGAAACAATGGAGTTTGCTCATACGAATGAGGAAACACAGGAAGAAGAACAGCGCACACTTATATTTTTAAAGTTAGAAGCTTCTCAACTATCTTTTAGTGAAGTTAGATCTTTAAAGAAATTATTTGATTTTGAAGAAGATCCTACCAGCAACATGTTATTAATTGAAGGTGGAGTAATTAGAACCGTTGAAGCAGATCCTGCTTTACCTTATTATGAAGATATTGCAAGAACTAATATTATAGAAGTGATTGTTAATAACTTACATAATGAAGGGTTTGTATATCAAAAAGCAGATGCTGAGACCTTCATTGAAAAAGCAAAAAATAACGCAGAAGAAACAAAAAGAGAGTTGAAAAGAGAATTTAAAAAAGAACAAGATAAAGAACAAAATATAAAATTCTACAATAAGCCTTTTTTTATGAACACTGTTATTATTACAATATCGATTGCAATAGTAGGAATTTTAGCTTATAGAGTTTTTGAATACTTTAATTGAATTTAACTAATTTAGATAAGGCCACTATATGTGGCCTTATTTTTTTAGTCTTTTATTTAGTTGCATCATTTTTTTGGAAATCTTTTTCTTATTTATTGGCTTATCTTCTTTGCTAACAACCATTTTTTTGCTTTCAAGTCCGCCTATACTAGGTTGATACTTTACATAACGCCTATCTTTTTTAGCCCATTCGATGGCAAGATCGGCATTTGGTTTCGATGAAACCGTATAGCCATGCCTATCCTTAACAAGATATACATTATTTTTTTTATCATGTTTGATAGTAAAACCATTCATTTTCTTGGGGACTTTTTTAGCCATATTTCAACTCCTTTTATAAACCTTAAATATAAGGCCCTCTTGGCCCAGAAGGCTTCGGACTTTTATTATCTTTCCTGACATATAAATTGAAATTTTCTTTATTTAATCCATAATCTTTAATTGCTAGTTTTGGTTCTCCACTATTGTTAACAATGCCCCAGCTAGAATGTTTTTCGAAGTCTCCGGGTAAAATATCTGTTTCTAAGCAAAGTCTATGCATATCGTGTAGTAGCTCATTGTCTTCGTTGTCAGCTAAAACTCTATCAACAGTTGCATAACCTTTCTTGTCATTAAACATTAAAGCTTTGTGAATACCATTAACAAAATCTTTAAAGTCTTCTTTATTAACACCGTGGAATTCTTCTAATTTAGTAAAGAAATCTTTATCACTCTTTAACTTGCTTGCATATTCAGAAACAGTAAATCTATAGTTTTCATCATCGAATTCTTTCGTTTTGGTTAAAAAGTCGTCATATTCTTGCTGAATATAAAAGTCCGTTTCTATCGCATTTTGATGTAGTCCAAATTGATTTTTAGCAACTTTAACAACATTGTCATCATCTAATTTGTAAACAATTCTAGCACTACCAGAACCTAAGTATTCCATTCCAGAACCGTCCATAATACGCTTCATTTGAGCATAACTAGTGGCTTCAGATAACTCTTTGCCAATCCCTTTCATAAAATCCTTGATATTGTCTTCCATAATAACTCCTTACATTTCCATGGATACTGTTTTGCCACTAAGCTTAGGTTTCTTTTCTTTCTTAGGTTCTTCTTGTTCTTTGCTCTTCTCTTCATAAGGCATAACCACAGAGTCTTTTTCAGCTTTTAAGTCAACGCCATATTTATTGTCATAGTGTTGCTCATATTTATCTATAACGAAGTTAGCTCCCTGACTTGCTTCAAAAACGGCACTTTTTAAGAAATTAGGATCATCCTTAATTCTAGTCATCCATCCAGCTAAATATCCTTCGTGTCCTAGTGTATTTGTTTCGATACCGAAATGTTGACAAAGAAAAGCGGAACCAAGCTCTGCAACGAGTTCTTCTTTAGCTCTTTGCTCATCGCTTTCACCATAGTTTTTTAGTGTGCTTCTGTTTAGTCTATCCTCAGCTCCTGTCGCATGTGTCATTTCATGGAAAAATATTCTCATAAGATGATTTTCGTTCTCATAAACTGCGGCAGGTCTTAGAGATATGGAGTCAACACCTTTTGTGTAAAAACCACCAACATTGTCTTCAATATTCATGGTCTCCCTGACTTTAATACCCATAGCTTCAGAAACATCTTGCCTAATTTCTGAGTTTTCCATGTGTTCTATGGGGTTTTTAATAAGCTTATCAAGCTCTTTTTCTGCTTTCTTCACGAGCTTTTCAGGAGTTTCATCAAATTGCATCAAGTTAAAAACAGGAACTAGTTTGCTTTGCCCCATTCTTTTCTCTAAACCTAACTCTTCTATTTCAGCCTTTGATGGTTCTCTATATTTTCCATTTTCATCTTTTTTAGAATACCACTTCTTGGTCTTTCCTTCATTATCTTCATATATCCAGTAAGGTAGGCCCGGTGTCATTACAGACATATCTGATTTTTTACCTTTCATGGCATATTCACCAAACATATCTGGATTCTTTGAAACATAGTCATAAGTTACATACTTATTACCAAGGATCATCCCTAAATCTTTACCATGCCTATCAATAGCTTCATCAAGGTAGCCTTTTCCTTCAGCAACTTGGTCAGTTCTAAGTGCATTCATTCCATTATATGCGCCAAAACGACCATTACCAGGTTTAAAAACAGTACCTGGTCGTCTTTCTCTAGTTGGAAAAACAAGATTACTTTCTTCAATGTTTTTCAAAATACTTTCCGCAAGCATTTGATGAGCATCTTTTCGTTCTCCATAAGATCTCTTTTTATATGAACTAGCCTTTTTCTTATAAGCCATATATAACTCCTTACTTTTTTATTTATTCTTAAAAATAAGACATAATTAATAAATAAAAGTTCTTGAAAACATTTCTTTATTATATCTGAATAATATAGACAAAAATATTGAAGAACTTCCCTAAGTCAGATACAATAGAAGATTATGGTTAAATAAAGGTAAAAATTAAAAATGGAAATAAAAATTATATTCAATTCAATTGATTTTCTTGGAACAGACTATATGGGTCGTCAAGTAAATCTAGTAAAAGGTAAAATAAAACTAGAAGATAACAAAAGATTCATGAAACATCTTGCTTTCTTTGTCAACAACAAATTTAGTTTTATGCCACTTTATGAAGATACAAGAAGGATAAATGGTGTTGAACTAGATGACAAAATATCAAAAGAAATGGTTGTTAATCTTGTGAAAGACCATTTAACACCTATTATGACAACAGGGACTATTGATATAACAATGGTCAATGATGAAGAATTCGTATCTAAAACAAATGTATCAGATATGCCGATGAATAAAGAAATCACAATTTCAATTTAAAAAGGAATATGTATGGATTTAAATACTCAGCAACAAAAAGCTGCATATTATGATGGTGATGCAAAAAACATACTTGTCGTAGCAGGTGCTGGAACAGGCAAAACTACGACAATAATAGGAAGAATACTCTTCCTTATCCAAGAAAAACATGTTTCACCGACTAGAGTGTTAGCTTTAACGTTTACGAATAAGTCTGCAAAAGATCTTATTTCAAGAATTGAGTCAGAAACTAATGATACTGAAATGGTAAGTGCATCGACTTTCCATAGTTTTTGTATTCAAATCATAAAAAAAATACCAAAAAGCTTTGGCTTTGAAAAGGGTGCTCCTTTAATTATTGATGAAGCAGGTCAGAAATCATTAATGGCTGATAGTTTATCTCTAGTGATGGAATATTTATCGGATACTGATGAAGAAATACAAGAAGAGTTGCAGGCATTAATACCTAAACCAGCAAAAATAATCTCTTATTATTCATATGCACGAAACTCAATGATTTCATTTAGAGAATATTTATTAAAAGAAATAACTGAAGAAGAAAATATAGTAAATCTCATTGAAAAAACAGTTAATCTATATGAAGAACAGAAAAAAGAGTATGGTTATGCTGATTTTGACGATTTGTTAAATAGGTTTGTTGATGTTATGGAAGCAAAACCTGAATTAGCAGAAAAAATAGCTGAACTGTATGATGAAGTATTAGTCGATGAGTTGCAAGACACTAATCCTGTGCAATATAGAGTGCTTAAATCTCTAGGTAAAGGTTCCACAAAACTCTTTGGCGTTGGAGATCCTGCGCAATCAATTTATTCATTCAGAGGCGCTGACTTTAATAGTATTTATAATTTCACAGAAATATTTGAAAACAGTATTGAAATTCAATTATCTGAAAATTATAGAAGCTCTCAAGAAATATTAGATTTCAGCAATAAAATACTAGATAAATCAAGTTTAAACTACACAAATAGGTTAACTTCACCTAACGGGTATATTAATACGCCAGTGATTTTATATGATTTTGAAACAGCTATTGATGAAGCAAGCTTTATTGTTCGTGATATCGTAAATCATGTGCAAGAGAAAGGTGGAGATTTTAGTGATGTTTTTATTATTACTCGTTCTGCATACGCAGCTAAAGAAACAGAAGCTATGTTAAATCGATATCAGGTTCCTTACACATTTATAGGTGGGCGTTCTATACTTAAAACTGCTCATGTGCAGGATTTGATTGCATTATTAAGGTTTACTATATCAACCAACGACAAGCTTGGCTGTATACGCTTTTTAGAGCTATTTAGAGGTATTGGAGCCAAGACAGCCAGCCGTTTCTATCATAAAATAAAAGATGAAAAAGATGCATTAGTTATCGCGGTTCATCTTTCAAACACAGTAAAAAAAGAACCAGAATTGTCAGCAAATATGTATCTTTCTGCTTACTATGCTTACCAAAATAGAAAAAACCCTATTAAAGAACTAGTGAAAAATGGTTTCTTAGATGTTATAAAAGAAAAATATCCAGATTCCTATGAGTATAGAGTGAAAGATATAGAATTATTTTCCAAGTTATACAATCAGTATAATGGCGATCTGCAATCGTTTATTAATGACTTCACTATGGAACCTGATTTATATAAAGTTCAGGAAGGTAATAATGAAGATGAAAACAAAGTTATATTAATTACTGCTCATAGTGCAAAAGGATTAGAAAGAGATATTTGCTATGTGTTAAATGCAACTCCCGGTGCTTTTCCATCTAAACGAGCTATAGGTAATAAAGACGCTGAAGAGGAAGAGCGTAGAACTTTCTATGTAGCAATAACAAGAGCAAAGAAACAACTTGTAATCACAAGAAATATGCAGTTTCAAGAATATATTTTTACAAATGCTCAAACAAATATAGATTATATAAAAGATGCTGGAAACTTACTAAAACATAAAAAGAAAAAAATTAGTGCTAACGTAGGCGGTCTGTCTTCGCTACAAGATATCTTTTAACAAGCCCCCGTCTCTATAGACGGGGTTTAAGAAAATAGAGGAATTATGGACAACATATATTTAATAGGAAGTCAAAATATAGAGATTTTTTCTAAGTACGATATCCCTACAAATACAAAAGAAATGCAAATAGACGAAATGAGATTCAAGGTGCTAAAGAATGATATCATTTCTTATTGTTTTGATAAAATACCTTCAATGGAACACGGTGATATCATTATCTTCAATAAGTTTTTTTATAAAGGTAAATATCATGATTCATACGAAAAGCTAATAGAATATATGATTGAATATAAAATAATTGAAATGGATATTCATCATATTAGCTTTATCATGGTAAACAATAGAGAATCTGAAGAAGTATTGTATTTTTATCACACTACGCCCGGTATGTTTAAACTCTCAGACATAGAAAAGTATAGCAGTATGGATGATTTATTTTCTCATATATTTATTCCTGAACAAAAAAGGCGTTTCTTTTTTCAGAAAAAACTACCACTAATAGAAATCAAGGAATTGTTTCTAAAAAGAAATGAAATATGTCCTTATGATACACTGGACTATGTGTTCTATAAAATACTTGAAGAGACAGATGACTGTAAAGAAGTATCTTATGACCTAATAGGTGATTTCTGTAGAAGTAATGAAAAAATAGATTTATTTTATTAACAACAAAAAAAAGCCCCGAGTAGGGGCTTTTATGTTATTTCAAGCTAGTTTATTTAACAATGTGACTAGCACGAGGGCGTTTGTTGATGATCTTAGTTTCTTTTGAAAAAGGAACTCCATCTCGCTTCCTTTGTTCTACCTCATCACGATTGATTTCAATATTCCTAGGAGCATCAAAAACAAGAGCGACTTGGTTGTTTCCTTTAATATTTACCGCGACATGAATTTTTTCACCAGTTGGTAGAGTCAAAGTCACACCTTCATTATTCTTACGAGCCAATACAAGCTTACCATCCATAATACTTCCTCCTTGATTTCTGATTAACTATGTATATATTAAACCAAAAACGAAGGTAAGTCAAGCTCTTTTGCTATACAAAACACATTAAATGCCCCATTTCTAAATCAAGTTCATGAATTTTGGAATATCCTAAGCTTTCATAGAAAACAACTAGGGCATCAGCATCAAGCCCGTTTTCATCTTCATCGATAGGGGATGCAATTAATAAAGAAAATTCAACGCTATATTCATCAAATAAATCAGCAATAGCCTTCTTCGCCAATCCCATTCCCCTATATTCTTCTTTGATTTCAATTTTATCTAAAAACAACATTTGCTCATATTCACAATCAAGTATTGTTTCTACACATGCTTTAAGGAGATTGTTATTGAAAACATCTAAGTGGCTTATTTCTGGATATATATTTTTATAAAAAGATAAAGCCATGAAATCAGAACTCCCATCAACAATGAAAGCTCTAATTTTTCCTTTTTCATTTAAATCTTTTTCAATTATCTCAAAAGCCACTATGCTTACTCCTTATTTGTGAGAGAAAATCTTCATGATTTTCTTTCTTTTCTTATTACTTAGTAATTCATAATCACCATTTTTTGTGATTTTATCTATAGAATAACCTTGATAAGATATAGATAGATCATCAAAAAATGAAGTAGATACTGACATTTTATCAGATTTTAAAGCACCACTACATCCTGAACTAAGAATATCAAGAAATTGATTGATGTCAACTTTATTTTTAATAAGAGACTCAGTAGATGCTTTTATTGTCAACTTGTAGCCATTTGCTACATTTTTGTAGTCAACAAAGAGAAACATAGGTCTTTCCTCATCAAAAGAAGTCTTAACAACACCAATTTTATGATAGTTGGTAAAAAAGTTTACCACATGCTTGCGAGAAAAGGTATTATCTATGTCAATAACAATATCTGAAACATAGAAAGAATCTATCATACGACCTAGTTCTATAAACTTCATAATATCATAGATAACATCTACTCTATGTTTTTCAAGAGAATCTTTAAATTCTTTGAAATCTTTTTTTGCTTTTGTAATGATTTGTTTATCATTAGGTTTTAAATCAAACAAGAAAAACTTTTCAAGCTCAGGAGACAGAGAAGCATAAGCTCGGCTTCCTTGAACTGGGAAAACAATACTATTTTCAAACAAATCTACAGAATCGATATCATGATCTGAAATAAAACGAGATGTAAAAACGCTATCTATTTCAAAATCAGAAAGCAAATGAATGACACTTTCAATATCTTCTCTTTCCCCTTTAAGTCTAAGAAGCTCACTATAAATTTCTATTCCACTATTTGTTGCATTAATATCTATCATTTTATATCTCCTTTGATTTAAATTATTGAAATCTTGATATTTGTGCAAGACTTTGTGGGGTTGTTAAAAAAGCTTCTTCTGATTCACTTTCTTTTTTAATTAGTTTAAAACAAAAATTAGACAAATTTGGGTTCCCTTTTCTAAATCTAAGAATTAAACTCATATCATATTCACTTATCGGTATAATTTCATTCTTAACTTGAGTGATAAGCATATTAAACTCTTTAGAGTTGATGACAGTCATAGGTGGACCTTCTAAACTACCTTCAAAAAGAAATAAGCTTCTTTCAACTCTATCCGAAAAATCACTAATAGGTGAAATAATATCAGCATTGTCTTTTTTTACTCTTTTAGATAAAAGATAAATATAATGGTTTAAATTCTGAATAAATCTACTTACATCACCTATTGCAAATAAATAATTACTGTCTTCCTGTATATTGAAGTTTTTATAAAAGTGTATGGGCATAATAATACTAGGACTATTATAGTTTGCTGTTGATGCTCCAAGATCTTCTTCCATATAAATTCCTTGTGTTGAAAATAAAATATTACAAATGATAAGACTTAAAAAATTGGTGCTGTATTTTTGTTTTGTAGCGCTAGTAGTTCTTCAATTCTTTTTAGTCTATCATATAACTCTTTATCTTTTTCCGCAACCTTACTACCTTTACTTCCTGATATGAGAATTCCTTGTTCCCCATTATCTAATGGGACACAACTTATATGAACCTCATCATCAGAATTAAATCCAGCCATATCTAGAATAGATTTAGGAATCCGTACTCCTACACTATGTCCCCACTTGCTAAGTCGTTTTTGTTTACTCATAACCCCTCCTGTTAAGATATTAATATATATATTGTATATCTTTTATTATATTAATGTCAAGTGTTTGTTTGAGATGTTTTTTATGTTATTATAAGATAAATATCGAATGACTAGGTAGGGTTATGGAATCAGGAATTTTGAAAACAATATTATTTATATTAGGGATATTTATAGCTTTATTTGCCAGCTTTATGTTAGGTGTAATATTAACGAACACAAATGCAGAGACGAAAAAACCAGAAATACTAGGAAAATTAGAATTCTCTACTCGATTTTATTGTCAACCTATGAAAACTGAAGGTTCTAGACTTAGAGATAGAGTATATCCGATACAACAAGAGTGCGAACTCATCAACAACCCTAGAGTTAGATTTATTGTTGGTGCCAACTGTCAGAGAAAAAGGGACGGTTTGTTATGTGTTGGGAATGTAAGACCATTTGAAGAAAAAGAGCTTGACTAAAATCAAAAAATATATACAATAAAGAAATACAAAAAACAGCTTCATGGGAGGTTTTTATGATCAAAAAAGGTGAACAGGCTGTTGTCTTCTTTATTAGAATGAAAGTAGATCAGATTAAGTTAAACCAACTAGATTTTAGCGATTTTATTGACTATATTGAAGTAGATTCAGAAGTGGTCTCTATTTATCCTGATGATGAAAATAATACAATGGTTTTGCTTGGACATAAAACGCCAATGATAGGTAAAGATGTATATTACATTGGCAGAGACTCCACATCGTTTATTATTGAATCTCAAGAAGATTTATTGATGATAGGTAAACAAGAAGTGAACGATAATTTATCATATGTTAATTTTGTAATTTGGGGAAGAAAAGATAAAAGAGATTCAATGAAATTTAAAATCAATCAATTTATTGATAGTCAAGAATATAATATGAGAAAGCAGATAATGATTAAATAAAAACTCCGCCATATGGCGGAGTTTTTATTTATAAAAAAGCATTGACTACTTAGAATTTTCTAAACTGAAGGTTCTAAGTTATTGCTTCTATACTGTTGCAAAACAGATAAAGCTTTCTTAGCATCATCTACCGTAAAGTCTTTCATATTTTTCTCTTTCTCAACTGTAATACTTTTATTTATTTTCATCCAGTCCCACATGATTTCTCTTGCATCATTATAGAATCTAGGATTTTTAGAAACCATTTTCATAATTCTATCAAAATGATCTTTTCTGCCAATATTATAAACACGAACCGAATAAAGATTTGCAACTTTTATAGCCGTTGCAGTGCCCCCAGTATCATTCGTACACTCTTCTTTGGTAGTTTCACCATTTTTCGTATAACAAACAACAAAATCACTTTTGTCTTCAACTTTAAGTTCTGGTCCTAGAACCTGAAAAACATTTCTTGTATGTAACGCTTGTGCAGGTGGTTTCATATTAGAAAGCCAAGGAGTAACATCAGGATGCATACAAATTTCTCTCGCTTGAGAAACCATTTCTTTTGACATATTATCTAGATAATAATTAGAAGGACTCTTTCTAAACCCTTTCCAAGGTAAAAAAAGCTCCCCCTCACCTTCAGAACCATAAGAGAAAGCATAATCAGCACCGGCAGCTTCACCTGAGCGCAAAATATACTTTTCCTTTAACTCTCTAGCAAGAAGAGCCATTACAACCAAGTGTAAAACAGGTGTGTCACGAGAACCTACACCTGTGTAATATTTTAAATTAAATGTATCTATATTATTTGTCATATTTTCTCCTTATTAACTCCATTTAATAGAAGCCTCTTCCATGATTTTATTTATATTGGCATCAACACTTTTCGGAACGATAATTTTATCCAAAAAGTTACTTATTTCTTCATTATTTGCTTTTTTCTTTTTAGCAACAACATCAACAAAATGATATATTGTTTCTTTATTGTAATTTAAAAGATCTTTTATCATAATAGCTTGGATATTCTTATGCTTATTAAGTATTTCATTATTCCATTGAATTTCTGCATCTGTTTCAGGTAATGCAATATAGTCATGACTGTAGTGAGTTAACCAACGTTTTGCTTCTTCCGTCCAGTCTAAAATATCTTGATATGCACTAGTACTCTGAATACCTAAGAGTTCTATCTCAGAGATAAAGCCAGATAAACAAACTATCATATCTACATAAAGCTCTTTCGCATTAGGATCTTCGTTTCTTCGGTAGGAGAAATGAGAATCTTCTTTTTTCTTAATAGCAATGGATTTATCTGTAATGAGCTTATAATTATCATATAAACGCAAAGAAACCGCATGAGATATCTCATGCAGTGCATAAACATCATAATTAAAATGATAGTATTGATTTTGAGTAAAACTTCTTTTGCCATCAATATGGCTTGCTAAGTTCCCAGTAAAAAAGGACAGTATCTTATCCATTAAACTAATCATCTGGCCTCCATGTATAAAATTTTCTTATATGTAACTAAATATATACAAAAAATATATACTTGTCAAGTATTTTTTAAAAAATATAGTAAAAACCAAGTTTTATCATATAATTTATTTCATAATCATCTAATTCATCATAGATGCCCTGCTCTATTTCAGTAATGGATTTATTTGTTTCTTCATTAGAATAAGATCCATTATTATAAACAGGAGATAAGGAAACATCAGATTTGAGATAAGAAGCGCCTGCTTCAGCGAAATAACCAAAACCATTTTCATTATTTTGTTTAAATCCTACACCTAAATAAGGTGTTAGTGCATAACCAAGGTCGATTTCACCATCAATAGAAGATAAGTTGCTATCAATTGAAGATATATCGTAATTACTTGTATTTAATGAAATATCTTTTGCTTCACCTGGTATGATGATAGCACCCGTTACATAAAGATTCTTTCCAGTTGGGAAGTAGTCCACACTAAAAGAACGATTTAATATGTTAATCGATTGATTATAACCACCTATATTGATATCTTCTTCTTGATCATAAAAACTATAGTTGGCACCAAAATGTTTTGAAAATCGAAATGTTAATTCTAACCCTTCCCCTACATTGCTATATCCACCACCTATACCGACATAAGGAACAGAATAGTCGGGTTTACCAGCAAGAACCTTAGATGGTATGAAAGCAACAAAACATAAACCTAAACCTAAAAAAACATTTTTCAACATCCATTAACCTCCTTAATATCATTAAATAAATGATGTATTGTATTTATATTATTTTCGTAAGATATGACATAGCCTCTATTTTGTTTTGTTAAAATGCCAACAGATTCTAGTAACTCTAATTCTTGCTCAGAAAATTGTTTTTGATAAATTAAAAAAGAACTATTAGGTTCTTCATTATTAAGCTCACTAGAACAGAAGGAAATCATTTTGTTTACAACAGAGCTATTGAGTGTGTAAATGTTTCTTAATTGTGTCTTTGCTTTTTTGGTTGCGTCTTCTAAATAGCTTGAAGGGACAAGGAATCTATAACCGTGTAAATCTTTTCCTGGAAAGCTGATAATTTTCTTCTCATCTATATCGAAGATAAATTTAAATATACTTTGCATTTTTCTTGGCCTCGCTAATTCTTTGGTATTTGAGTTCTACATAATCTTTTGCACTCCACTGTTGACAGCTTGGAACTTCAATAACACGTTCTCCAATAAGCTCCATTAAAATAAGTGAGTGAGTAGATATAGCACATCCTATATTTTGATACTTATTCTTTAAACTAATAAACCATTCACATAATTCAATTTGTGATTCAATAGATAAAGCAGTTTCTGGCTCATCCATAATAATGAAAGTATCATCATTGCATCTTAATTTTAATCGATCCAGTTCGACCTTCCATGCTTCTCCATGAGATTTTTGATTAAGCTGGTTTAAATAAACTTCTTTGCGTGAATCCACGAAAGGGCTTTTTGTTGCTCTGAAGGATTCAGCCGATAAAATAATCACATTTTGCTTACGCATGTTTTCGATTGAAATATATCTGCCTAAAATTTCTTTTCTTCTTTTTGATGTCAAACTGTTTAATAAGGTGGTTTTACCCGCCCCGTTATTACCAACAATAATATTAAATTCATTTTGACTAATAGTAATATATTGACCTTCAGCAAAAGTAAAATAATCACGAATAAAAGTGATTTGCATATATTCTTTTTTTTCAGTTGAATCACTTTCTATATCTTTTTTCTCTTCTTGCTCCATATACTTCTCCTTGATACAAGAAATCAATGTCATAGATTATATACAACTATAGGGTATAAATCAACATCTAATGCTATGTTTTTGCAATATAGAACTTTTTAACCTATTGACAGCCTAATGTATATAGGGTATAATAGGTTCTACAGTATAGGGAGTCAATATGACAAACCAAAATCTGTAATAGTGAAGAATTAAAATAAACTGGAGACATAATGCGTTAAGGAGATAAGAAAATGACCTCAAAAGTATTAAAGCTTGCCCCCAGCGGTATTCCTGTAGGATGGATGTCACTAGAAGACGCCGCATCTAAAATGTTTAAAGAACAAGGTAATCAGACCATTCTTTGGACAATGGGAGATAATGCCTATAAGTTAAGGGGTGGCTTTAGTTCGCTTACTGGTAAGCGTTCCACTATAGAAATACCTGCTATTATTGCAGTCAACGAAGCGGGAACTCGTGGACATAATGCTATGTTCCAAGGTTTCAGTGCGGATATCTGTAAATACAGAGAAGGTATGCTATGTGGTTACTGTGAGAACCAGTTTTCTCGTGGCTCCTTAACAATTGACCACATCTTCCCTAAGTCAAAAGGTGGGCCTCTAACAATGGAGAACTCAATTGCTTCTTGTGTAAAGTGTAACAACAAGAAAGCTGACAGAACTCCTGAGGAAGCAGGTATGCCTTTGAAGCTTGATCCTTTTGTTCCTACTATGGCAGAAGTGATGTTTATGGTAAGAATGGGTAAAGTCCTAGGTGTTCAGAAAGAATACCTGATGGATCAGTTTAAAAACATAGGGAAGAGAGACTACCTTAGGGTAGCTTAAAAAACCCGCCAAGTGGCGGGTTTTTATTTTTAATTCTTCACTATTAAATGAACTTTTATGTTTTTATGATATCATATCTTACATAATTCTAAATATAATAAGGAGATAGATATTATGGAAAGTATATATGAAGAATTCCCCGAGGAAGAAAAAAGAAAAGTTTTTGGTAATGAACTTCCAGAAGAATTAAGAGAAAGCAAAAAAGAAATAAAGAGTTTTAATGTTTCACAAGATATAGACGTTGAAAAGTTTGTAAAACCACTTCCAAAGAAGAAAAAAGAATTTGATGGTCCAAGTATGTCATAATAGGAGTCTTAAATGAAAAATAAAGGTTTTTTTATTGCAGTTGATGGCTGTGATGCAGCGGGAAAAAGCAGTGCTATGGAATTAATGAAAGAATTTTTTGTAAAAGAAAAAGGCTTTAAAGAATCTGATGTCGTTCTCACAAGGGAACCAGGTGGAACATTTGTAGGTGAAGAAATAAGGAGCCTACTTTTAGATCCTGATCCAAGAAAAAATGAAATGGATATGAAGACAGAAACGATGCTTATGTATGCTTCTCGTAATCAACTTTTAAAAGAAGTGATAGAGCCATCTTTAAAAGATGGGAAAGTCGTTATTACGGATAGGTGGGAATCTTCTACCTTTGCTTATCAAACAGTGCGTGGAGCAGATCCAAAAGAAATAAAGCAGATGAGTGATTTTGTTTGCACAACTCAACCAGATCTTATGATGATACTTGATGTAACACCAGAAAAAACACTTGAAAGAATCGCTGAAAAAAGAGATGGTAAAATGGATAGAACTGAAAGCACGGATAAAAAGTATTTTGAGGCAATTAGATGTTCTTACTTACAATATGCAAAAGAAAATGATTCAATAGTCATTAATGCTAGCGTTGAACTCAATGACATGCTATTCTCGATATATCAAAAATTAGACGATAATACAAAACATATCAAAAAAAAAGATAGAAATTTAACATTATCACCTTAAATAGGAGAATGTTTTGAAAGAAAATAATTTTGAATCTTCAACTCTTGGTGTAGATGATGAGACACTAAACTAAATATTAAGTAAAGCGTTACAAGCAAAAGATAATGCTTATGTGAAATACTCAGAGTTTCCAGTAGGGGTCTATCAAAAAAGAACAGAAACTTATTTGGCATAAGTCAAATAATTATCTTAAACTCCAAAAAGAATATCAAGAAATAGAGAGAAAGTTAACCGCTACGCGGTTAACATCTCATGGTCAACTAGCGAACACCATTCGTTCGCTAGGCGAACAGATCTATACGGAAGATGTCAGCTACAGAGGCTGGCAAAGAATGTTTGGACGTAGTGCGAAAGTTCGTGCTTCTGGATTGTTGCAGACGCTCATTAACCGCAAGGCTGAAAGTGCTGGCGGTAATGTGGTAATGATTAACACTAGAAGAACACGCCTTTCGCAATATTGCCATATGCGCGATGACTATATCAAGAAAACGCTGAGTGAGCGTCAACATGTGTTCCCTAACGGGAACACTGTTCATCGTGATATTTATAGCGCATTCTTAGCAACCTGCGTCGAAAATGATGTACTTGATACGTCCAAGGTGAAAGCATCTTGGCAGGTGGTGGACAGTCACCTAGGGTATGCCGTATCCACTCAG
>Ga0208063_1000312_pt1 | contig 16533 bp, 28 predicted proteins | sample DeeseametaMP0203_FD_184219 | JGI IMG/M metagenome (GOLD analysis project Ga0208063, IMG submission 184219) | Marine microbial communities from the Deep Atlantic Ocean - MP0203 (SPAdes) | ecosystem: Environmental > Aquatic > Marine > Oceanic | place: South of Cape Verde, Atlantic Ocean... | reverse complement strand
TTTAATTATTTGGCAGTTTTTCGAAGAATTCACAAAAAGCGCGTTCATTTGGCCGTCATCATTCTGATGCCGATTTCGAGGGGATGGGCGCAAAACCCCGAATTGCTATCACATCAATGGAGTTTGTTATGAATAAAGCAATGGTCGATATATGTAAGTTAGAAATTGAAGCTATGTATATAAAGTCTTTGTTGGAACTTGGTTTGATAGGGGCTTTAGAAGCAGCTGAAGCTTCGTTGAAAATAGAGGATAAGGCAACAAGAATTGCGTACGAAAACTTAAGCAGTTTTCCGTGTCCGTTACCTGATGACTTTCCTGCATTTACGTGTCAGTGGGTTGCGCTACAGTGTAATGCAATGTTTTCGAACGAGTTAAGGACTCCAATATAAGGCCATTAAGTCTATGTAATATCGAAGCCTCAATTAGTGAGGCTTTTTTATTTCAAGGTTAGGGTGATATTGATATCAATTTCAGCTGCTGAGTATGCAGTGAATGCGTGGTAGAGTTAAACGTAAGTGGTATCTGCAGGAATTTATATGAAAAATTTTAAGGCGTCTTTATTGGTGGGAGCACTATTCCTATCGGTTTCTAACGGAGCAAGTGCAATACAGCCTGGGGTATACAAGTACGTGCCAAGCTTGTTATGCGAAACTGGTGATGTTGCCGTTAAGCAAAATGTAAATCAGAAGCCTATGTTTTCTGTTGGTACTTCTGAGGCAGGCGCTTTAAGGCTTGAAATCGAAAAACAGAGCCTTTCAGCCTATTCGGATTTGGGAGTGGCGTATTTTGAACAGATATCCAGATCGCAAGAGTATGGCTTTAATGAGGCTGATACATTGGAGGTAGAGGGGGAGCAGGTTACATATGGCTCTCACAGCTTTCTTCTTCATGAAGAACCGATGACTGCACTTGAAGCTGCTAAGCTTCTAATCCCCACTTTGCTCGATGTCAGAAAACAATCTCATTACGCAGGCCGTTTCCAAAAGGAATTGGCAGATTTAAAACAAGAAGTCACTGTAAGAACGGTTGTTGAAATGGATGAGGTCAAACACCCCAATCGTATATTTCTTTCTTCATTTCGTTCTGATGTAGTGAAGTCGGGCGAAGTTATTGTTTCTATTGACCACTTTGAAAATATAAGAGCACTACTTCACACAAAGGCCAGTCGGTGGGACCAGACAACACTTTCCGGTGCATGTTTTGAATTAGAAAAAAGCGACCAGTAGGTCGTTTTTTTTTGCCTCGAATTATAAGTGTTAGCCTTGGATACAATGGAAGTGACTAAAAAGAAGCGAAGCAATCATGCTATCGCAGGTCAGGAGATAGATGTTATGAAAATTAGTCCAATGGCAGGGGATATCGTTATTTGTACACGGGGCGCTAACATAGGTTGTATAGGCGTCCTTGAGGGCAGCTTAAAGCGAAACTATGATACGCAATTGGTTTGCTTCAATGCTAACGCCTATCGTGATGAGAATAGCGTCTCCTGCAGTGGAGGCCCCGCATTTCACATACTTACTTGTAATCTCAAGTACACCGGAATCGAGCGAGAACGTAGTTTTTGGAAATTCAAAAACAACCTTGCCCGAGCTGGTAATTCAGAACGGTACGCTTTATCTGTAAAAATATGGGAATATCAGGCTGAAGAGCCGCATGATATTTTTCAAGATACAGATGTAGAGACAGTATTGTCATTGTTTGAAAGTAATGATGTACCTCCGTCCACTCTCGATGAGCCTATTGGCTCTGGCGATGGAGAATATTACTTGTACCGTGGAGACTATAAGGTATTTCCTCATCCTTTCAGTAGAAAGCCGATGGGACAATATGTGCAGGATACTATGGCAAAGAAGATCTGGTCTGCTTACAGCAGGTTCCTGATAATGAGTGTCACTGAACATGATGAGCCTGTTGGCTGTGGATACAAGGTCACAAGTGGCGATGGCTATGCGTTTAAAGATAACGCTGAGTTTTCGGCTTTTGTTGATGCTTATTCACTCGAAGTAAGGGATGGGTATTGGCCTAACCAGAAGTTGGTTGTTCCTAATCAGAATGTGAGCGAATGGCGCAAATTACATTGGGTAAAACAATAGTTGAGAAGCCGGTCATGTGACCGGCTTTTTTTTGCGTCGAATTGTTGTGGACGAAGCTTGATAAAATCACTTGAAATAAAATATTATAAAGCTGTACAAATATACAGTATGGGGTGTCTATGCCGATTATCCGTAGAAAGTTCAATTACCGAAAGGTGATGTTGGGGCAGCATGGAGTCGTAGGAAGCGATTCATCTCTTAGTGGTCGAACGGTAGATGTATTTATGGGGTCGGAGCCTGAGCCCATGAATTTTGACGGCTTTGTTGATTGGGATGAATTCAGTGGTCGTGGTGCAGTATTGACCAATATTGAAGCATACACGCCGTCCGATAGTCAGATGGGCGAATGGGTAGAGTTTAATTACTCAGACTGGCTTTTAGGGCAGATGAATATTCATGGCGTAAGTCTGGTTTTGCATAACAACGAACCAGTTAAAGTAGGAAGCCGGAAGGAAAAGAGAAGTGTAATTGAGAATAACATCAGGTCTATTGGGAGAAGAGAATGATAAGAGTTCTAAGCACGGTATTAACTCTTTCCTTTAGTCAAAGTTTAGTTGCTTCAGGCATTTGTGATTGGAACGGGGAGAAAGTGAAACAGGGGCAAAGTGTCTGGGTCGAGGATGAATATTTAGTTAACCAAAATATGGGAAGAGACTGGCAAGGTTACAGGCTGAGGTGTGTACCATCATTCGTTTATGAAAACGGACAGTTGCTAGAAACGAGTACGGTCATGGTTCTTTCGGAAATTAGTCAGGATTTCTATATGCATGTAGAGCAAGCAAAAGTCGAAGATAAAGGAACGCAGCAATAGAGCGCACAAGGTCGGTGAATAGCCTTTTTACACGATTTCTATCAAAGCGCTTAAAGCGCTTTTTTTTGTGCAAAATATTTGTCTCTTCATCCTGGTAATATGAAGAGGTAAAAAAATTAGCGAACCAGTTTGGTATCGCACTAACGGAGAATTACTATGCTGACAATTATTAATACAACTGTAGGTGAAGGTAAAGCTGGTAAGCGCGTTTGGGCCGAAGGGAGTAAGTTATCTCATGCGGTTCAACCTGGGCAATACCTCAGTCCATCTATTATCAAGACTGAAAATGGGGTAAAGCTTATGCTTAAAGTATGTGACCAGAGCGAAGGAGCTGTTTACGTAAGTAAGCGAACGCGCAACTCTATCGTGAAGCCTCTTATAGAGATCCGTAAGGATGTCCTTGGCGAGAGCTTTAGGGTAGGCATGAAAGTGCGTATCGTCGTATCTCATTTATATATTAGTGTTGAGATACATGCGCAGGAGCTTTCTAAAACCGAAAGAACAGAGCGATTCTATTCAAAGCTAGCCTATAATGATGAGCTGGAAATAGGTTCTTTGTTTCTTGGGGGAGGTGTTCTAGATCGAGCTTTGCATGATGGCCTGAATGCTACAGGTATATCAAGTTATTCAAAGTTCGTTGTAGAACGTGAAAGCAAATACCTAGATGCTGCGATCACAAACCAACCAGAGCTTTTCAAAGAAGACAGTATTCTCATTCATTCAAATGTTGAGGATGTCCACTTAGAAAAGCCTGTGCCAGTTGATGTGCTAGTCGCTGGAATACCATGTACCGGCGCATCGAGGGCAGGAAAGAGCAAAAACAAAATATCAAAAGCAGAAGATCATGATTCTGCCGGTGCGTGTTTTGTGTCGGTTCTGTCCTTTGTATATGCTTGTTCGCCCTATATGGTAGTACTTGAGTGCGTTCCAGAGTACATACAATCTGCCTCGTATTCTGTTGTTAAATCGATGCTTTCTCATTGGGGGTATCGCGTTAGCACAGAGGTTTTAGATGGTAATGAGTATGGAAGCCTTGAAGGTCGTAAAAGAATGTGTGTGGTAGCCGTTACTGAAACGGATAGCTCTATCGATTCATTCGACTTTGATTTGCTGTTTTCCCACTTTGAAAAAGAAGCGGAAGTTTCAGAAGTCTTGGAAGATATTCCTTTAAACAGTGATAAGTGGAAAACGTATGAGTATCTGCTTGTTAAAGAGACGAGAGATAAAGCAAAAGGTAACGGCTATGGACGCGACATCTACGTTGGTAAGGAGAGCAAGGTCACAACTATCCGCAGGCTTTATGCTAAAGGGGGGAGTTGTGAGCAGTTTCTGCAGCACCCTGAGGATCCGACAAAATTTAGGCTATTTACTGCCAAAGAGCATTGTCGAATCAAAAAAGTACCTGATTACATCGTAGCCAATCTGTCTCAGACAGTAGCGCACGAGATATTAGGTCAAGGAGTAATATATCCAGTTTTTTACTCGCTGGGATATGCGCTTGGGGAGTTCGCTAGAGGCATCTCGCTAACATCTGAAGAAGAAAAGGCCGCTTAAAGCGGCTTTTTTTTTGTTCGAGATTTATGTGCTTTCAGGCGCGATATTATAAGAGCTGTTAAATAGTAGCGAACCTGTTTTGGTATCGCATTACATGAGAACCCTAAAGGGCGAGTCTGTCCTTTGGGATTGGCTTGTTCAGTTATGAGGAAGCCAATATGAAATTGTCAAAACAAAACCGTAAACATCATAGTGCCGCTTTAGAGTTATTGACTAAAGATAAGCTGACTTGGGAAGAACAACAGTTTTTCTTTGATAACTACTTTGAGTGTGCTGACTTCGATGTCAGTAAGGCTGGTGCTTTCTTTACTCCGTCAGATCTTGCTTTAGACGCTGCGCTAGAGAATGGTCAGACTGATAAGGAAATCCATGTACTTGATCTATGTGCTGGCATTGGTGTGCTGTCCTGGGCGGTATTAACCCGCTGTCCAAACGCAAAGGTAACTGCGGTCGAACAAAACCCGAAGTGGGTTGAAATCGGCAAAAAGCTTTTACCTGAAGTGAATTGGATTTGCGCTGATCTGGCTGAGTTGGATTTGGTTGAACTGGGCTATTTCGACTCTGTTGTAACGAACCCCCCTTTCGGGAGGGTTCCTACCCTTAAGAGTTTAAAGTGTCCTCGTTATACTGGCTCTGAGGCTCATTATAAGGTGCTAGATATTGCATCAGTAATGGCTCCGTCTATTACTGCAATCATCCCTCAGCAAAGCTGTAGTTGGGCTTATTCCAAGAAGCGTAGTTTCAGTGAACAAACCTCTAAGCAATTAGATAGGTTTGTTAGCGAAACTGGAATTCAGTTTGGGATGAATATGGGGATTGATACTAGCTCTTATGACTCATTTAAAGCCACAAATATCACGGTAGAGGTAGTGTGCTGTGAATATGAGAGTGCGTCCTGGGAAGACTTTGGTGTTGGTAGCAACGTGCTTCCGTTTATCAAGTGCGATGTGCCGCCCAAGCAAACCAATGTTGTTCCTATTGCAGATGCTCCCGATATCCCCTCTAACAATAAGAGACGGGAACAATTAGCAGCAGGACATCAGCTAGATATGTTTGGTTAAGGTTTCGCCCCGCATGGTTAAAAAGGTGTGGTGCTGGAGCGGTATTATTCGCCTTATATTTAGGCGTTATTGCTGCTCTATTAATTAGCATGAAGCATTTTACTGCCATAGATTGCGATGCTGAGCTCAGTAGTCATGAATGCAGAACCTATTATGCGCCTATTGGGTAAATCAATAGACAATCAAATAAGCGGCTTTATGCCGCTTTTTTTATGCCTTCAATCAGCCTAGCGGATTATTATTTTGCATTTTTCCTTTACCCTGGAATTGAATGCCCCCACATATATATATATGTATAGTGATGTAGGTGAGTGAAATAATGCTTCTGAAAACGTATTCGAAAATCCTTAATGATCTGATGTCAGGTAAACAGCCAGATTTTGATAGTAATGAGTATAAGAACTATGAACTAGTCGAGCTCCTGCAAAGCTTGAAAGAAGACGGGTATATAAGGATTGACGGAACCGGCTATGTTAATTCACACAATAGCTTCTACGTAACGCCTAAAGGGGCGTTAGCCCTATTTGAGTGGGAAGAGGCGATGTCTCGGGATAAGAGGCGAACTAGCGATAGGCTGTGGCTAATTGCCACTACTGTTCTCGGTGCAATACTTGTTGCTGTTGGAAAATATATAGCGTCATAGGATATGAAATGAGTAGCTTGATAGCGGAAATAATAGAAGAAGCTTCAGATGGTAGTGCTGATATTTCAGGGGTACTTAGAAAGGCTGTGATTGCGTCCAGCCGACTCAATATACCCGAAATGCGAGAGTGGATGGTGAACGAGCTCAACGGTTACGGTGGGGGTCAAAAGATTCCCTCCTACAGAAAAATTGTTGGGACGCCCTATTACTTGAACCCCGCTTTAGGTTGGAGTCCGATTATCTTTTCTTCAGTGAAAGAGGCTGAGATCTTTTCAAAACGAGAAATAACACAGTCAGTTAGTGAGCTGGAAACGTTGTGTAAAGGTCACGAAGGCCAGCAGTTAGGTAGCCCGTTTAGTGGGAAGGCCCTTGAGTCAATAAATCGTGGCATGGGGTTTCCAACAAATGCTCGGCTGAATATTTCGGTGACGGAGTTAATTCGTATACTTACATTCGTGAGAAATGAAGTGCTTAACTGGGCGCTTAAATTGGAAGAGAACGGAGTTGTTGGAGAAGGCATGAAGTTTAGCGACAAGGAAAAAGACATTGCTAACCGGCAGTCGGTTACTAACATCTATAACCAGTATGGGGATATCAAAGATTCTCAGGTTCAGCATGGTACAGATCATTCATCTATTGCAGTGACACATGGGTTGGCTGGTGAAGCACTGTTAGATCTCATTAGGGAGCTTAAGGCTTGTGAGCAGGAGGAAAAGCTTTCTGATGATGAAAGAGAACAGCTGAAAACCTGCATCTCAATATTGGAAGTTCAGTCTCGCGCCAAGAAGCCAAACTACGTTATTGTTGATGAGGTTATTAAGACAGTTCGTAGCGTTTTGGAAGGTGTTGCGGGCAGTGTTGCAGCATCGAATCTACCCAACGCAATGTCTCTGCTCTTTCCATAAAAATTTGTACATGTACAAAAGAGCTGACAGGTTCTATCAGAGTATCAAGGTTTAATATTTGATTTTAACGCTCGTATTTTTGGTATTCTAAAGTGGATTACAGAGAAGCGAAGCATGTTGCTATCGCAGTAACGGTGTTGGTTTATGAAACTAAGAGAAAGAATTAAGGTCTTAACTACACTGCTTGAGATTGTTCGCACAATTTCAGCCGGTCTATTTATTTGGATGGTGATAAAGCAATTGTTCCCAACAACAGGGGAGATGTCTGAAGCGATTGAGCTCTTGGTAATACTCACAATGAGTTCATTTACGTTTTGCTTTTATTGCAGTATAGTTATTGCACAACAAGAGCGCCGTTTTTCTAACGAGGGGGATGTATGACAATTGAAGGTTTTGCAATTGGAATGGGCTTTTTAGTCATTGCTTTCGTCGCGGTATGGGCTCTGGGCAATGTGGGTATTGAGAATCACAAGAAAGAGAAAGTATCTTTTAGTGAAAAGTTCAAACGCCATAATTAGGCAATATGAAATAACGAAAGGTCGCATTAGCGGCCTTTTTTTATGCCTGAGTTTTGGTGATACCAGAGTGGTAATCTTAGAGGGTCGAATAAAGAGCGAACCAAAGTGGTATCGCAAACAAGGAGTATTTACATGTCTAATAATGTGGCAATTGAAATCTTAAAGCTATCCAATGACGGGGTGAATCTTGCTGGGCCAGATCTTGCCTTGGTTGAGCTTGTCGTTAATGGCAATGCTTCAGCTGAGGGAAAAGCTAAAATGGCTAAGCTTTATGAAGATTTGCGTAACGGAGTCTATGAGGTTCCTTGGTTACAGGGGATCACTGGGCTTACGGAATCTGGCGGCTACATTCTTTATAACGGGAATGTTGTCGAGCATTACGATGAGCCATATTCACCAAAAAACAAAAGTTGTTTAGTGGATTTGGCGAGCCGGTGCGCCCATATTGAAGAATTGGGAATAAAGCCTTCGTCCCACTTAGTGGTATGGCGTTGGGATTGGATGCGTGAGTTGAAATCTGAGTCTCCGTGGATATCAGCGCTCGCGACCCAGTTCTCGTTATGGGAACGGCCTGGGCAGCTTTTGTTACATAAAGCAAACGGTGAGGTAACTCTATTCCGTTCAGGTGGTGTTACTGGTTACTCTTCCCTTTCTCTATACATTAAAGAAAGAGAGGCTGAATGCAGTGTCGATGTTGATGATGGGGAATACCATGTCATGAGAAAGCTGGGATTTGGAATACCTCAGTGTGGACAGCCCGAGCACAACGGACTTATTTACGCACCGCTTTCAGGGTTGCTGAGCAAGCTTGCTGAGTTTGGAGTAGAACCAACACACTTTTAACCTAAGGCCCCGAAAAATCGGGGTTTTTTATTGCATATTGAAAATAAATCATTATATGTATTTATATACAGCATAGGGCTGTATGAAATGATTAATAGGATTCAAATGACAAGTAATGATGTAAACGCGAAAATCGAGTTATCACTTCGTGAGCGAGTTCGTAATTTATTACAACAAGCCGATATTTGGTTGCGAGAAAAAGCAGCCCCAGTAATACCAACCGCTATTGTGTTACACAGGCTGGGCTCTTTAGTAAAGAGTACCCTTCTTGAAAGCATCAGTGTGGCTGGTGCTATTTTACTGGCAGCTGCGATATTTCCATCTGTACATGAATTCATTGAAGACAACCCCATTAAAGTAATTTTGATGATTGGTGCAGGGGTATTTGTTGAATTTACCGTTGGATGGCTACTCCACGGAGAGAAAAGAAGTACGCTAGATAATATTGAGTCAGTCCTGAAGGTAGTGTCTTCCTTTATCATTGTGGTAGCTGTTTTTGTTCCACTCTTAGGAAACATGCTGGATAAGAGCGTAATACAGAAAAATGAAACTGTGAATGAACAGCAGCAAAGTGCTATAGATTCTGCAGGAGATAAATATAATGAGCTTAAACAGCAACTGCATGACTCCAAAGAAAAGATCGTTGCTTTAGAAAAGTCTTTGAATATCCTAGCAGTCAAACATAAAGACACTAAGGTTGCACTTGAAGAGGTTCAACGGCGGGTAGTCCAGCAGAATAATGAATAGTTTTCAGCCAGCCTTATATATCTGACGACAATGATATTATATGTCCTGTAGTTCACAAGCGAACCGTTTGGTATCGCATTACAGGAGATTATTATGAAATATGTCGCAGATATCACAGTCAAAGATGAAGATGGTCTTATTCAAGAACTAAGTATTTCAGGTTGCAGTATGTCAATGCGTCAACGAGCATTTGAAAGGGTGCAAGAAAGCTATGAAGTTCTTGATGAAGATTGGTATACCATTGCTGATTAGAGCTGCTAAGCCCCATTAGGGGCTTTTTTATGTCTATGTAAGGGGAAGGAACTTGCAGTTAGATAACAAATTTCAGGTACAGAAGTTTGTATGTATAGGCAGGAACTTCGGTTATCCATCTTGCTGTATCAAAGACTTCGTAATTGGTATGGACTGGAGAACAGATATCGATGTGAGTCCGGTTGCAGGATGGGAAGAAACTTGCTTTATCCCATGTGTTAAATGCAGAGAAAATCCAAAGACAGAGTTGATACAAATGATTTCTAATAGGAGAAATGTTGTCGATGCTTTTCCTAGTTCAGCAAAAGGGGACTCTACACTTTACGACTCTATAAAAGATGAGGTTCTTGAAATCGTAGATGAATGCATGAGTGTGATTGCAAGATTCAAATAAAAGTACCTACAAACTAATAACATAAAAGGCCCCACGAAAAAGGGGCTTTTTTGTGCTCTTCGAAGGATAACAAAACTTTTTCAGCGCCTCTGGGTAGGCCCTCCTGACTGTTACTCTGAAGTGGTTAACAGATCAGCGAAGCAACAAAGCTATCGCAATAACGGAGTAATAAAGATGGAAAAAGTTCATGTTGTGAGTTTTTCAGGTGGTAGAACAAGCGCGTATCTAGTCTATTTGATGGAGCAAATGCGAATTCAATATGGCTGGGAGGTTTATTACGTGTTTATGGATACCGGCGCAGAGCACCCTAAGACCTATCAATTCATTAAGGATGTGGTGGAGCATTTCGGAATAGACCTAATATGTCTTCGCCCTGTTATAAATCCAAAGATGAATGTCGGGGTTACTTACAGAGTAGTTGAGATGGAAGAGTTAAAGGCAGATTTGCAACCTTGGAAAGATATGGTTGCGAAGTATGGACTTCCAACAATCAATGCCCCGCGATGTACATCAAGAATGAAAACAGAACCGCACGACAAGTATTGTGACCAACGCTGGGGTAAAGGTAATTACGCTACATGGTTGGGTATACGAATCGATGAGCCTAAACGTCTGAAACATTATGGCGTAACTTTAGACATGTTTAACGACAAGTCTCCAGTTCGCCCTATCAGGTATCTTGCGGAAATATCCGGTTTTACCAAGCAGGATGTTCTAGATTGGTGGAGTGAGCAGGCATTTGACCTGGATCTACCAGAACATCTAGGTAACTGTGTGTTTTGCATTAAGAAGCATGAAATGAAACTTGTGGCTGCGGCTCAACAAGAGCCCAAGCTAGCAAAAGAGTTTCATGCAATGCTAACCGATGATGATGTGAGAGTTTTACCTGGGCAGCCGTTTGAAGGGGATGTTATTTACAGAGGTCATCTATCTATGACCGGTATTGTAAAGCTTTCTTCTCAATTACCGAAAGAGAGTGTGTTAGCGTCCATAGCGGATAAACAACTCTTTGAGGAAACGGAACCATCGTTGTGCTCAGAATCATGTGAAGTCTTTCCAGACCCAGATGATTTTGAACTTGAAATGGAAGAGGAAGCGGCTTAATTGCCGCTTTTTTTTTGCGCTTAGGAAAATTGAGTAGGTAAATTTTGATAATCTGATGTTGTTAACAAATAAGCGAAGCGTTGAGCTATCGCAGCAATGGAGAAGACGATGTTTCAAAGTAATTTGGATCTAATTGGAACGGGTGAAGGTTACAGTACTAACAAGCGCAGGTTGCTAGAAAAATCGGTTTTTGAATCTGACAGATTTGAGTCGAAGGTTGGGCGAAATGTTAGGTCCTGCTACCGAATGATGAAAGTGAGAGTCTACCGAAATCTTAATAAGCCTGAATATTTTTCTATTCTCTCGATGGAGAAAGAGAACAAAGGAAGGGTTGTTGGGTATGCTCGCTCTGTATTGTTGGAAAACTGTAATTTCGTTGTATATGAAACGGCTAGGCAAAAAGTGCTTAGAGATAAGGTAAGGAATGTTCATAGTTTCTGTGAAGGTGTTATCGCTGATGCTTCGGAGCTTGTGCAGGTACTGTCTGGAACCGAAAAGGTGGTGACATATAATCCTTATAAAATGGGAGCGTTCTACTGTCGTGAGAAAGGGCTACCGCACTTGTCAAGTTGCAATGAAGCGATATTGCAAGGAAGCAATGTGTATATTACTGAGTGAAAAAAGTCGCATTTGCGACTTTTTTTTGTCTGCTAGTCTTAGGTAGTCATCAAATACAGCAGTTTGGTGAAAAGGAATTCCTAATGATGAATAGTAGGATTCACTCATCATCACTCCAAATAGGAGGCTGATGATCAAGCTAATGGCTGCTATCGCTCCGGCTAGCTTCGTGATCAACTCTGAAATCTTTGATGATTCAGCCAGATAGCCATCATCCTGAGCCATAGTATCCTTCCTTTTTATTTGCAACGGTTTTTGGCTAAATGTATCGGTATAGTTATAGGTGTCACTAAAAAGCGAAGCACAGTGCTATCGCAGTAACGAGGTCTATTTATGCTTATTACAAAAAAAACAATTCAATCTGTAAAGCGATTTGGTAAAGGTGTAGTTCGAGGTCGCAATCATGAACGCAGCTGTCTTTTGTATTTACAGAGGCAGGGATGTTCGAAAACCTTGAACTGTAGTCATTCGCTCTTTCATATTGAGCTTGCTGATGCTGCTAATGGAAAAGTACTAGCGGTTGTATCGTACTCAAACAATACAAAAATATATGGAACGCGTTTTGCGGGACAAGTCTGCTTTAGTCAGTCTTATCAATGCATTGAAGTTGCAAAGCAAAAGTTGCCACATCAAATTCGCAAGCATTTTAGTTGCGACGTGAGTTTTGCCAAGCAAGTCGTTTCATATGCCCATTGTTTTGGTAGCTATGAATATCAGAAAGAAGATGTAATCTTCAGTCCATTAAAGCTTTCGGAGTCAGGAATTAAAGATTCTGTAGGTAATGTGGTATTTGATACTTTATCAACCGGCGTGGGGGATGCTAGAGAGGCAATTTCCAGTTTGAAGTTACAGCTTTCGAGTGTGGAAGATGTAGGTCTGAAAAACGCTCTGGAAAAAGCTTTGGAACTTGGGTTCCATGATTGTGACTTTAAGAAGGGTGTCCAGTATTGCTATGAAAGGTTGACATGGCTTGCAGGCCAGTATCTCTTCGAAGCGGATATGAATATCGACGGACTCTCCAATTGCTATATTTTGAATAAAGATATGTGTAAAGAAGTTGCTGTCGTTTGAATCAAAAGCCTGGGTACTGATACCTGGGCTTTTTTTTATCTCTTTCATAATAATTAGCGAAACTGGTGATTAACTCGTTAATCAAAGTCCGGTAATCAGCAAGCGCAGCGCGGTAGTGTGTTTTGTCGTTTCCCTCTAGGCTAGTGATGATGAAGGCGAAAAGAAGTTGTGACAGATAACGGCGATGTTGCATTGGTTCCTATGGTGAGTTATTGACCAGTCTGATAGGAAATTGAGTTTCCTATCGGAATCCGTTACATTTGTACTAGACATATTTGACAGGCAAATATGATTGAGTACACTAGACATATATGACGGGTAAGAGAGTTACTGACTTTCAGTTAATAGCTAATAAAAAGGGCTGGAAGTTTGAAGAAATAGCGAAGCGCTGGGGTAAATCAGAGCGGCAAATATCTCGAATAGCAGCGAAAGGCGAGCAAAGAGATATTGATGCTGTAAACGGTCTACCAGAGAATAAATAAGTTAGTAGGAGGTACGATGGGAACTAAGGGAGTGTTTGTTTGGTTTGGTACTAGTGATGGGAACACTGGGTTATCCCTTCTTACGTCAGAAGAATGTGATGAAAAATATTTTGATGTAACAAATATCGCGAGCTATAAAGACCGGATATATGAGCATCAAAAGCATACGTTCTCTGACAAAACTATAGCCTCACTATACTTGCCAGAAGTTGAGATTAACTCTATTGAAATCATGCTCTTAAAGGAATTGGCTGTTTCGCAAAATATTCTATTTAGGGCAAGGGATGTAAGCTCAGCTGAGCAACTAGAACACTATAAAAAGTTTTTGGTCTGGAAATAGGAAGCAAGTCCAACAAATCTCACAATATCACAGCTTGCAGCAAGGTTTGAAGGCTGTCAGAAGCCCAAGACCATCGCAACCGAATAGCTGGTGATTATGGTGACGAAGCTTTGGGCGATGCATACAACTGGGCTAGTTAAAGTATGGATTACGACTTGGATGAATTGCTCTGTAAAATCAATCAGTTTGAAGAATAGGAAACAGGCTAGAAATGACTTTGAAACAACAAAAATATCCAGTATCACTTATAAAAGTTGGTGTTGTTTTGTATAAGTTTGAAGCTTTTACCTATGATGATGGTAGTTCAGCTGTAGAGCTCCAAGAATGGCATGTTAGGAGTATTCAGCGTAAGCGCGGAACTCAAACTAGCTATGGAGTCAAAAAGCCACTGGCTGAATACTACCAAGATAAATACGTTAATATTACGCAGAAGATTAAAGGCGTTACTTGGGGTAAGCGCTCTCGCAAAAACGGTGATTATGGTTTTTTAAAGTCAATACCAGAATACTTCAGAAAGCAATTCAGAGTAGGTAATGACTTGCCGTCTGGAATATTCACTACGCAATTGTCTGCCTTAAAATACGCGATTAAAGATAAAGAAGAATCTATTAATCGTTGTCTTCATTTTTTAAAAGAAGAAAGCGATCCCATCGAGATTTCTGAATGGGAGATAGATATCGCTGAAAACGAGAAAGAACTGAAGTTGCTAAAGTCTAGACTTACAAGACTGAACAACAATAAAAGTAAATCAAAAGCGGCCTAAAAGCCGGTATGGGAAACAATTATGAAATACGCACAAGGCGAGGTTTCGCTAGAGTTCAAAGTGCTGTTAAAGGCTAAATTAGGCGACGCTAAAACAGAAGCACAATTGGATGCTGTTTTAAACGAAATTCATGATGCTGCATTGGAGTGTCGTAACGATCCTAACGGGCTTAGGGCGGCTGTTGAATTACTAAAAGGCTAGATGGGAAAAACGATGTTTTCACCTGAAGACTGCAATTTGATAGCAAAGCAATATGACACTAAAGGTCAGTGGATGGCTGAACATCGTGCTTCCTATAATGCAGCTAAACGGCTTGGTGTTTACGATAGTTGTACCGCCCATATGCGTCAAGGATGCCAAAAATGGACAGAAGAAGCGTGTATGAAGGACTCTCTTAATTACAAAACGAAAACGGCATGGAAAGAAGGGAATCATCCTGCATATCGTTCTGCGCGAAAAAATGGTTGGTTTGAGGCATGTACAGCGCACATGGAAAATCCAAAGCTCAAATTTACGTTAGATGTTGTTCTCAGTAGAGCTTCTAAATACAAATCATGGTCTGAATGGAAACGTGAAGATAAGAGCTCGTACATCGCAGCACAAAAGAACGGTTGGCTAAATAAAGTCGCAGAAATCCGTGAAAGGCCGCCTGTCAATCCAAACCATTTTGTAAAATGGACAAAGCAAATGATCATGCACGAAGCGACAAGATTTAAAAGCAAAACCAAGTGGGCCAGAGAATCTTGCAGCAGTTATTACGCAGCAAAGGCACTTGGTGTTTTTGAAGAAGCATCTCGTCATATGTCAGATCCGAGGAAAAAATAAATTAAAATATCGCTTCTTGCGCAATAGGAAACTATGAATAATCTTTTAACATTTTCTTTTTTGTCGGCATTTTCTTTCATAGCTAATGCTAAACCCTTTATAATAAGCGGAACCGATGTAGCTTCATTGAATTGCATAACCACTGGTTTGGTAAAAAGAACTTTTGAATACAGTGGAGAAGCATCCTCACGCCTATTCAACGCTCCATTAGACTCTGAGAGCTATCGTTTGGTAGTTCCAGCTAATGAAGAGTTTATTTTCGTAAAGTCCTCTAAGAGCTTGAGTGATTTTCACTTTCCACTGATATTTGGTATCAATGCTCGTAAAGCAGGGAAGCCAACTTTTTACAAATCATACCCAAGCTCTGTAACTTTCGGTTTTAATAACCCTGATTTTACAACTGACGGCATTTTGACATTTTACAAATTAACTGTATCGGACACGCATGCCTCTATTGTCACTCCTATGGGTTCGTTAAGTATGGAGTACGATAATGAAACTAAAAAGTTGGCAGGCATCGAATATAACGATTCGAATAGATACATCCATACCTTCGAGTGTCCGAATCTACCAGTTAACCCTTTACAGCAAGTTAGGGTCTTCGTAAAAAATACACTAGAGAGAAACGGATTCAAGAGCGAAAAGCCATAATAGTAGCTCAATACAAAGTATAGGTAACAGAAATGAATTTACACAATCTAGATGATGTTATGACAATGGAATTGTCTGAGATTGACGAGTTGTTATTGGTTCATAAAGCTGAATTAAAACAAGGTTATGTTCTAAATGTGTTCAATCAAAAAGAGGATATTGATGCCGCACAATTTGCCTCTATTGTTGAGACATTAGAGCGAGCCAGAATACTCAAAACAACACATTAAGGGTAATGGGAAACGTTTGTTATGGGATGGAAGATAAGAGTATTAACACCAAATGATTCTATTAATTACTGGTATGTGACAAGTATTAAGACTGGAGGGACTTGTTTTTCAGGAACTACATCTATTGAAGATGCCAAAGTCTATAAAAATCGAAACTCTTTTCAAAAGTTGCTTGACCATATAGATAGTCGGTCGGGGTCGTATGAGCTTATTGAGATAACGGAATAGTAGTTTGTGTGCGTTGATGAAAATGCTGAAGTAACAAAAATAGCGACGAGGATGTTGCTTGTTGGCTACGTTGAAAGGGCGTTTAATTTCGGCTACCAACAATTAATAGACGGTAAGAAGAGAAATACGCAGATGGAACTATTTGCTCATTTGCGATTTTCTAACCACAGAAACTAGCGCAGCAGTCGAAGCGCTAGACTAAAGTTTTCTTAACAGCTGCGATAAGGCCCCTGCTGCAATCTGCAATTTCTTGGATCTCACTCCATGAATAATTCGTTCCGTCCGGTTTCGCGGAATGTAGTAGGGGTTCTAGGGATTTTCCCCTCTAAAAAGACATAATCCTCTGTAGACCACACCAATAAATGGCTGCGGAGGTGGTTTACTTTCAGCTTGGAGCCTA
>Ga0208063_1000305_pt1 | contig 16720 bp, 13 predicted proteins | sample DeeseametaMP0203_FD_184219 | JGI IMG/M metagenome (GOLD analysis project Ga0208063, IMG submission 184219) | Marine microbial communities from the Deep Atlantic Ocean - MP0203 (SPAdes) | ecosystem: Environmental > Aquatic > Marine > Oceanic | place: South of Cape Verde, Atlantic Ocean... | reverse complement strand
CATTTGCGTGCAAGGGGCCTGCTCCACCGAAGCCAATTAAGGCAAAATCTCTTGGGTCGTATCCTTTCTCAACGGACACCAATCTTAAGGCTCCATACATGTTTTCGTTGACAATGTCATAAATTCCAGCTGCAGCAGCTTCAACAGAAAGGCCCAAAGAATCACCAATTGTTTTAACTGCATCCTGTGCTAGATCTTTTCTAAGTTTCATATCACCACCCAAACGAACATTAGGTGGCATATAGCCCAGAACTACGTTTGCATCGGTTACTGTTGGCTCGGTTCCACCTTTGCCGTATGCTGCAGGTCCGGGTTCTGCTCCGGCACTTTGTGGGCCAACCCTTAACGCGCCTGTAAGTTCAGGTACATGGGCAATAGAGCCGCCTCCGGCTCCTACAGTCCTGACATCCACTGATGAAGCACGAACTGTGACATCTCCAACGGTGGTTTCTCTGCTCTGTTCAGCTCTACCATTTTTTACCAGTGAAACATCGGTGGAAGTTCCGCCCATATCAAATGTCAATAGATTTTCGTAACCTGCTTGTTGAGCAATCCAGATTGCACCTGATACGCCTCCAGCAGGTCCACTCATGAGTAAGTTGACTGGAGAATTTTCAGCTGCCTTGGCAGAAGCGAGTCCTCCATCGGATCTTAGAAGATGCAGTTTAGCGTCCTTCATTCGTCTTTTGAGTCCTTTTTGTAAGTGTTTAACATACTCGGAGACTTTTGGGCGAACGTAGGAATTAGCAACCGTGGTGATTGTTCTTTCATACTCCTGCATCTCAGGGGCAATATCTGAGGAGAGAGAGACGGGCACTCCAGGTAAAAGCTTTTTCTTGTTTATGATTTTTCTAATCTCTTTCTCATTGGTGTCGTTGGCAAAAGAATTGATTAATGAAACTGTCAGCGCTTCAATGCCTCTCTTATAAAGTGCTTTAAGGTCTTTTTCAAGTTTGCCTTTTTTTACTGTTTTTAAGATTTCTCCGGAAGCTGAAATTCTTTCATCCGCTTCGATGGTTAATGCCAGTGGTGCCAATGGATTGCTTTTATTGTATATGACCCAGCCGCCTAAACCACCAGGGACAAAGGAACGAGCAATTTGTAGAACCTGACGGTAACCTTTTGTTGTAACCAATCCTACTTTAGCACCGGTTCCTGTCAATATGGTATTGGTGGCAATGGTTGTTCCATGCATAACTGAGGTAATTTCATTAGGATCAATGCCTGCATTACCGCAGACTCTCTCAATTCCGTTAAAGACACCAATTGAGGCATCGTCTGGGGTACTTGGTACTTTTGCTGTATACAATTGCCCTGTTTTTTCGTCGACAAGAAGAAGGTCGGTAAAAGTACCTCCTACATCAACACCTAGTCGGTAGCTCATGTTTTCTCCTAATTTTAATACGTATGATGAGTCAAGCTGTCACTTCATCATTGATGAATATTGTAATACGCAGAACTTGCTATGTGAATAGTGCAATAGCTTTTGTCAGAGAAATAATATTTTTATTGGAGGTTAATTTCAGCATTTTCTGGAAATATACCGGCTTTAGGCAGCATTGCCGGAACGCTTCTACCAAGTTGTGATTCTAGCCATTCTGTAGTTTTTATGACATCTCTGAGATTCACCCCTGTGATAACATCAGAACGGTCGAGCATGTACAAAAGGTCATCGGTTGGTATGTTGCCGGTTGCTTTAGGGGCAAATGGACATCCCCCTATTCCACCTGTCGAAGCATCAATAATCGAAACCCCTACTTCAACCGCGGCAGCAGCATTTGCCAAACCTATGTTTCTGGTATTGTGAAGATGCGTTCTCAGAGGGATGGTTGGATGGAGTTCCTTGATCATAGAAAACACATTTGTGATTTGTTTGGGAACAGCAACACCTACACTATCGGCCAAACCTAAAATATCTGGCTCTCCTTGCAAAACTTGTTCAGCGATCGCTACAATTTTTTCGGGATCGACTTCGCCTTCATAAGGGCACCCAAAAGAACAGGAAATAACGACGTTGGTTCTGATCCCTGCTGATTTTGCATCGGCGGCTATTCTCAACCAGTTATCAATTGATTCTTGAGTGGTAACACCTTGGTTTTTCTTATTGTAGGTATCGGTACTTACTATCACCATTCCCACTTCATCAATGCCACAGTCTCGAGCACGTTCAAAACCTCTCTGGTTCATGATAAGTCCAATATAGGTAACATCGTCTCTATCTGGCAGACTTTCAACTAGAGTTTCAGCGTCTGCCATTTGGGGCACTTTTTTTGGATGAACAAAGCTGGTTACCTCAATTTGTTTGATGCCTGCATTAATTATTTTAAGAATAAATTCTTTCTTCATTTCAGTCGGTAAAATTTCCGGCTCGCTTTGCAATCCATCTCTTGGGCCTACTTCCAGTATTGAAATTGAATTCACGATAAATGTTTCCTCAAAAGCTTGCTATATTCTGACCAGTGTAAACCAATACTATGATATTCTCTACGTTTTGAAACGCTAGTATTCTATGATGAATCTTGGAAAAATTGCAGCGGTTACGATTTCAACTTCAGACTTGAATAAGATGGTAGAAGTTTATCAAGAATTTCTCAGGTATCGGGTAACCAAATCAGGCCAAATTACCGCAAAAGAATCCTCTGCATGGGGAGCTGAAAATCTAACAAATGCAGATTATGTTGTTATGCAACCAGAGAAATCAGATGATTTCTCATTCAGATTTATCCATCAGCCTTATCAATCCAACTACATTGCATTTAAAAGTGTGGGTTGGAATGCTGCTGAACTCATTGTTGAGGACGTTGATGGACTTGCTGTCCAATTGGAAAACTCACCATTTAAAATCATTGGTTCACCAGCAGATCTTTCTTTTACAAAAGATATCAGAGCCATGCAAGTCATGGGTCCGGCCAATGAAATTCTTTACCTTACCCAGTTTAAAAATAAAGTCCCAGAATTTGATAGCCCAAAGCCGCGTTGTTCTGTGGATCAGACCTTCATTGTTGTCTTGGCAGGAAAGTCTTTGGATGAAATGCAGGGTTATTTTCACGCTAATTTTAAGTTGCCCAAAGCGACAGTTATAGAGTCAAGAATTCGATCAATATCAAGAGTTTTCAATTTTCCAGCAGATACCAAATACAAAGCTGCTGCTCTAGCGTTAAAAGATCAGTCCATGATTGAGCTCGATGAGCTGCCCAAAGAAGGAAACGATAGACTCTCTTTGGATGGTTATTTGCCGGCAGGCATTGCTATGGTTAGTTTTCTTTATTATGAATCATCAGAAAAATTCAAGAGCACTTACCCGTCAAAGCTACCTAACCATGAACTCAGACGGTGTTCGGTGAAGAGAGGAATAACCAATGAATTAATTGAATTAATGCATAGTTAAAGACATTATGTAGTAGAATTTATTTTAACTTAACATGAGGGGTTGTGAAATGACTAAGTCAATTCAATTTTCAGCGGTTGCAGTTGTGGTGATCTGTTTAAGTTCTTTCAGCTTCCAGAGTTATGCTCAGGATGCAGGTGGACTTGAAGAAATCGTTGTTACCGCACAAAAAAGATCTGAATCAATGCAAGATGTCCCTATCTCCATTCAAGTGTTTTCTGCGGATGAGATTGAGCGTCTGAATATTAGAAATACTATTGATTTGGTCAGACATGTACCAAATATGATTGGTATCAATAATGTAGGCCTGCCGCAGGCGGCATCTTATTTTTTAAGAGGGGTCGGGCAGGATGAATCAATATCTTCATTGGATCCAGCTGTTGGCACGTTTGTTGATGGGGTGTATATCTCTAGGCAGATTGCTAATAATGCGAGGCTTTACGATGTTGACAGTGTTGAAGTTCTGCGTGGACCGCAAGGAACCTTGTACGGGCGTAACACCAGTGGTGGAGCAATTCGAATCATTACTCAAAAACCACACGACCACAACGAAGGCTTTATTGATCTTGCTTACGGTGCTTACGACACTAAAGAGGTCACTGGGAAAGCAAATCTTGTGATTAGTGACAACATTTTCTTAAAAGTGACGGCATTTTACTTGGATCAGAGCGATGGATTCCTGCAGAATGTGACTCTCAATAGAGATCAATGGGTCCGGGAAGCAACGGGCGCAAGAGTCCAACTTTTGTACTCTCCGTCAGACCAATTTGAAGCATTGTTTACCTATGAGCACAGCGATGATGATACCGGTGGTATTGTCGGCTCCAATGCTCTCAGTGCATGTTGTGGTGATGATGTTTACAAAGTGGAGAGTGGCCTTGTAAACACTTGGGCTGGTACTAATTTAGATGCATATAGCCTGAGGGCAACTTGGGATTTGGATAACATGCAAGTTGACTTAATCGTCGCCAAGCGTGACTTAAATCACAATTTTATGAACGACTACTCAGATCAAGTAATTCCTGCCTACATCATTCCCAATGACAGCTATCATGTGCAAGAAAGTGTTGAGCTGAATTTCAGTGGTGAGCGTAACGAGTCAATTCTAGGTCTTTACATTGCCGGTCTTCGCTGGGCAGCTGGAGCATCCTATTATGATGATGATAATGACGTTACCTTTGGCGATGGTTTGTGTCTCTTTGGCTGTGCGGTAGAAGCAACTTTTTGGCGAGACATGACCAATGTGACTAAAACAAGAGCTGTTTATGCAGACGTTGCCTTTGACATCAACGACCAATGGACGTTGACCGTCGGCGGAAGACACACGGACGATTCTAGGGTAATGACCGTTCAACAGTATCTTGATGTCAACCCACTAAAAATTCGAGATCGAAATCAAGGCAACTTTTTGGACAGAAGTGGGTATATTCAAATTCCGGGTGTGACTTTTGGAACGGCAGACGTTGTAGCTCTGGGTACCCCAGACCGCTTTGACATTAGTGAATTCACTAGTCGAGTGGTTATTGAATACAACCCAACGGATTCCATCATGGTTTATGCAAGCGTGGCTGACAGTTTCAAAGGCGGTGGCTGGGCAGCCCGGGTAACAAGTGCCGCTGGTTTCAAAGGTCTGACTCCTGAATTTGTTGATAGTAGAGAGTTTGGCATGAAGAGCCAATGGCTTAACGACACCCTAAGATTCAACATCACCTACTTTGATTCTGATTACAAAGATCTTCAAGTAACAGCACTTGATCAGGCAACTGGAGCGTTTGTGTACTCAAACAAAGCAGATGCCTCGGTTGATGGGATTGAAGTAGAGTTTGTTTATGCTCCACGGGATAACTTAACTGTATTTGCAAATCTGGGAACTCTGAATGGAAATTATACCGATGTCAGACCAGGTGCAGAAGGCTTGATGACAAAAGAGTTGAAAAGGACTCCGGATCTGAGTTATCGGTTGGGTGTCTTGTACGACCAAGATGTTGCTAATGGTGAAGTGAATCTCTCCGTAGTGTTAAACCATGAGGACGAGTATTTCACCAATCAGAACAATACCTTCTACGGTACGAGACCTAGTGCAGATACATGGGATCTGAATGTAACCTACAGACCCAGTGATGCAAGTTGGCGGCTTACCGCTGGTTGCACCAATTGTGCTGATGAGAAACGATGGAATTCAACACTTGATTTTGGAACACTGGGGTTTGCAACGCAATTCCAGGATTTACCAAGATTGTGGAGCATTTCTTTCCGTTACGATTACTAAATACATAGTATTTAATAATTGCTAGAATGATTGGCCGGTACTTGTTGCCGGCCAATTTTTTTTAAACTAATAAATCAGTGCTTGTTTGTGGACATTAATTTAATCAGTCTGGTTCTTTTGACGCTGCTTTCTGGTTGCATTGCAGGAATCCTGGCTGGACTGTTAGGCGTTGGCGGGGGCATTGTGATTGTTCCCCTACTCTACTACGTTCTCAACTATTTAAATTACGATCAGTCGATTATTATGCATGTTGCGGTGGGCAGCTCTTTGTTAATTATTGTACCTACCAGTATTCGCTCAGCAATCCAGCATAAACATCGAGGTTCTTTTGATCAGAATGTATTTACAAAATGGACCATCCCTTTATTATCGGGAACAATCGTCGGAGCCGTTCTTGCAGGTTATGTCACCTTTGAAGTATTGACGGGTATCTTTGCATCCATTGCTGCATTGGTTTCGATAGAAATGTTTCTGAATAGGCAAGCAAAAAGATCTAAGGCAGTGCCTTCTAAAACTTTATTTCAAATAGCTCCAATTTTTATCGGCCTGATCTCAGTGATGATGGGAATTGGGGGAGGCAGCTTGAGTGTACCCGTTATGAATTACTCAGGGATAGAGATGAGAAAGGCAGTTGGAACATCGGCAGCTTTTGGAACAATTATTGCGATACCCGGTTCCATAGGTTTCATTATTTGGGGGTTGGGGCAGCCACTTTTGCCTCCTTTTTCGTTTGGCTATGTTAACTTGATCGCAGTTAGTCTTATCGTTCCAGCCACATTACTCACCGTACCTATTGGTGTTAATTTTGCACACCGTGTTTCTCATAATAAATTGAGAAAATTATTTGCCTTATTTTTAGGTATCACAGCAATTAAAATGTTCACTGACGTGATTTAGTGTTGCTGTATTAAAAAGAGATGGCTTGGGATTCTCTGTTTTTTAATTGTTCTTCAATGTCTCTCATCTGATCCTGCAGTTGGGTGACACGTGCAACTTCTTTTACAAGAAATTTTTGCCAGTTGTTAACGGTTCTCAAAGATCCGGGCAAAATACATGAAAGTATCTTGTCTTCAATTTCTTTTCCTTTTTTGATATCTTGTGCTTGTTTTTCAAGAGTTTCAACAAAGTCTGCCTTGGTCATCTCCTCGTTCGCTGCACAGTCATCCAGAGCCAGTTCTTTTCTCCTTTCAGCATCAATTTCAGCAAAACCAAAGGATTCTTTTGAATCTTCATAGGAGGCCATTTCAAATTGACACATGCCCAATGTGATGTATGATTCATCGTTTCTTTTCAGATCCCCTTTACCGATTGCTGTTGTTGCAGAGTTAACACAATCTTCAAAGTTGGCGATATTAGCCAACGAGCGAGCTAAACGTATGTCCAATTCTCCATCGTCTGATAATTTTGCTGCTTCCCGCAAAGCTTCGATAGCCATTTGATCATTTTGAGCCAGAAACCAAGCCTGAGACAACAACCGCCAATTCTTAACCTCGAGATCCACTTGTCCAGCATCTATGCCCTTTTGTAAGACGACTGCTGCCTTGTAAGGAACTTCCATTGAAAGATAGAGTTGTGCCATTTGCACCAGTTCACTGCTTCTCTGTAGAAAGCCCTCTTCATAGGCAGTCCGATAGCTTGATATTTGTTTGTCATCAAATTTTAGTTGACCGTAAACTGCAGACAATTGAGTCCAATATTCTTTTTTGGGCCATTCAATCAACAAACGCTCAAGGATAACACGCACGTTCACCATGTCATCAAGTTCAAAGTATGCTGCTCTCAGTAATAGCCACCAATTTTGTTTTGTCGGGCCAACAGCAAGATTCGCGACAGATCTGTCTAAATCAACAATCGACTCTTCTATTTCTTTTTTTAGGTCAACATCTCGTTCTCTTAATTTAGACATATCTTGATTAAGTTTTGCTTTGATAAATCGCACGAGTTGTGGGTAACTGATTTCTGTTGCCCCGCTTGTATCGTATTTAAGTCTGTTTTCATCAGCGACTGATTTTATATTGTTCTGCAACGACTGGATCCTGAAAGGGTTCCTTTCTTCAGCCAAATTGATGGCTGCCCTGATCACAGGAATCATTTCAGCGTATTTTTTAAGTTGATAAAGGGCTGAACCTTTTAAAATATAGAGATCAGGTCTTGGACTTTCTGCATTGGCCAGCAAGTCATCAACCGCTCTAACGGCTTTGTCCCATTCTTCCAGTTGAAACCACAATTGAGCGATTGTGTATCTAGCAGAAGAAAGCAGTCCTTCCGGCACCGCTTCTTCTCGAAGGACTTTATTGTAGTAGTTGATCGCAGCTCTGTAGTCTTCTTTTAGATAAGCAACGTAAGCTAAAAAATAGTTGACTTGTGCTCGCTCGTAGTCCGTCAGTCTTCTCAATACCAGGATTTCATTTAATATTTCGACTCCTTCTTCCAATTGTTCTGCCTCTATTGCTTCCTGGGCAACTTGGAGTTTTTTGGCAACTTTTTCAGTCATGGCCCCTGTTTTTTTAGTTTTTCGCTTGCTTCTAGGGGTGTCTTCATACTCTTCTTGGGCTTGTGCAGTTGAAAAGCCAATAAATCCCTGTTGGTTGAATCCAAAAGTAGTGATTATAAAAACTAAAACCAATACACTTATTCGAGTGTCCATTTTACTGATTCTCTAATTCGAAAGTGATTTTATGCATAACACCAGGAACATCAATGGGCTGTCCGTTGATTACCCTTGGTTTGTATTTGAACTTTGCTGCGGCTTTGACCGAAGCGTTGGCAAACAGGCTGCTGGTGCATTCAATAACTTTAGTACCCTTGGTGGTTCCATTTCTGGTAACCGTATATTCCACAATGCAATGTCCTTCAATGCCTCTGGTTAAAGCCCGATTGGGATAAATCGGTGCGACTTTGACAATGGGCAAATACTCGCCTTCTGCAGCGTTAAAACCACCTATACCTCCTATACTCACACCAACCCCGGTATCAACAGCTCCAATGCCGACTGTTTGCACCGATGCATCGATTTCATCAAACTGAGGTGGGCTATCGGGAGGGGGTTGTTCTGGTTCTGGTGGTTTTTTAGGCTTTAAAGTTTTGGTCTCCAAGGATTCATCTTTTTCTATGCGAACAAAATCAACAAAGCGTCCTTCGTATTTTGAGGTAATTGCACCTTTACCGGTAGCGATGAGTATTTGCATGAGCCAAAGAATTGCAAACGTCGTAAAGACAGCTGCGAGAGCAGCTAATGCAAGTCTTATTTTTGGATCTTCTGCGTGTTGAAAGGGTTCGGGCATGTTTATAAGTTAGTCTACTTCTGCCGCTATGGAGACGTTGAAAACACCAGCTTGGCGTGCTGAATCCATAACTAGCACCAAGGTTTCGGTAAATGATTTTTTATCAGCCTGAATAATGACTGATCCCTCTGGATTCTCTGCGTGCATGCGTTCGATATTGGCTCGAACCGCCCTGGGATCAATGCGTCTTCCGCTAATCCAAATTTCATTGCTTGCTCCTATTGCAACTAGAATGTTTGCACTCTCCTTTTTGACAGCAGTGGGGGCATCTGGTCGGTTGACATCTAAACCAGACTCTTTGACAAATGAAGCCGTGACAATAAAGAAAATCAACATGATGAAGACAACATCAAGCATCGGTGTTAAATTGATCTCAGCCTCTTCTTCTTCTACGTATTGGAATAAATTTTTTCTCATTTTTTATTGTCTCTTCAGGTTATTCTAATCGTCGGTCGTTAAATTGTCTTCAAGATCTTCAACTTCTCTGCTTACTTTCTGGTTTAATACGGTTACCAAAAAAACCCCAGATAACGCTCCAACCATTCCAGCCATGGTAGGGATGGTAGCTTTGGAGACACCGGAAGCCATGGATCGGGCATTTCCTGATCCTGATATTGCCATAACATCAAACACTTCAATCATGCCCGTAACCGTTCCCATCAATCCCAGCAATGGGCAAATAGCAACCATTGTCTTTATGATGAGAAGGTATTGATTGGCAGACATGCTAAATTGAGAAATCAGCTTTTCCCGTATCGCATCTGATTCCCACGATCTTTTTTGTTCTCTATCCGCCCAAGTGGCTTGAATGCTAGATTTAAGAGATTTCAATCCCGTTCGAAAATACGCAAGGCGCTCCAGAATTAACATCCACATGACGAAAATCACAATTGCAATGATGTTCAGGACCGGCCCTCCCAGTTCAAGGAAGTCACGGACTGACAATATAATGTCTTGAATCATCTCAAGCTTCTATTGAGCCATCCTCTGTTACAAAGAACGGCCGGCTTCTTTTTCTGAGTGTTCTGCAATAATGCCGGCACCTTGTTCTTGTATGATTTGAGTAATTCTTTTGCTTCTGCCGCTAACGACGGTATACAAAAGTGTAGTTGGGATAGCTACTGTTAGCCCCAGAACAGTTGTCACCAGAGCTTGTGAAATACCTCCAGCCATTAGTTTTGGATCACCGGTTCCGTACAGGGTAATCGCCTGAAATGTTTTAATCATTCCTGTTACTGTTCCGAGAAGTCCCATCAGTGGCGCCACAACAGATATAACTTTGATTAGCAGAAGTCCTTTATTGAGATCCGGTGCCTCTTTAAAGACAGCTTCTGCCATTTTTAGTTCAAGGGTTTCGGTATCAACGGTTTTATTCTTCTCATACACACTCAGGACCCGGCCGAGAGGATTGTCTTCACTAATCACATCACTTTCAAGTTGAGCAGTAACTTTTCTGTCTGCACGAACCAGTACGATTAGTCGTTCAAATGAAAGGCCAACACCAAATATGCCGAGTGCGATGACCAGATAACCTACTATTCCACCTTGTTGAATGCGTTCAATCAAATTGGGTCGTGCTACCAGTGAGCTCAAGACCCCACCCAATGTTGGATCTAAACCAAAAACAACTTTCCCTCCGGTTGAATTAAAGAGTTCAGATGTACTGTTGGTGTATCTTCTGCCTTCGGGTTGTCTTGGAATTTCAGAGACGTTACCCGTTGTTGGTTCATAGTTTAGGTATTTGCCATCTGTAACAATATTAAAAGCACCCACCCGAACAACTGTAGTTTGACTTTTGCTGCCTTGTGTATCAATAACATCGGTGGTGAATTTAACAACCTTACCTGTTTCAGTCATCTCTCTTTGTAGTTCGAACCATAATTTTTCAATTTCTCCAATAGAAGGTAGTTTCGAGCTGCTGCCGAGTTTCTTTGCTAGATTTTCAAGAAAAATGCCACGATTTGGAAACTGGACATTGGTTAAGGAATCATTGAAGCGACTCCTGGCATCTCCTGCAACCTGTTGCATTACCCCAAACAATTCTTTTAATGCCCCCAGACGTTCGTTCAAGAGTTCAGTCAACTCGTTGACTTCTTTTTCATTGTCTTCGAAAACATTTTCAAGTTTTCCACTGCGCTCCTCTTCTTTTACTTTAGTTGCAGTAGATTCACTAAGTAAAACTTCCTGTTGACCTCGTTTTTGCCGAAATTCATTCTCTCTTTTCTGGTTTTCCGCGGCGTCTTGTACTCTGCCCTGTGCGACATTTTCAAGTAATTCGTCCAGGGTGCTCGCTTGCTGGGCAGCAATTGGAAGTGATACAACAACCAATAATCCTATAAATATTCTAAAGGTTTTCATTATGCAGCCTCCGGTGAATCAACTGGTAGTATCACTAAATCAGGTGGAACCTGCTTCTTAGCTATGCTTAAGCCTAATTTTATTTGATTGCGCTGACTGCTTGCATCATCCCAGGATTGAGTGTCTTGATTCCATACACCGGAAATTTTTCCATCGACTGATTGGTACATCAATGCAATTCTTCCTATCCTTAAGAAATCTAACTCCAAAATTGCACCGTCAAGGTCCAAAGTGTCTTTGTAGGTTTCTATGGTACGACCGTAATCATTTTCTATTTGGTAAGCTTCTGTCACTTTTCTAAATTTCTCAGCAACGGTCACATCTTGTCTTGACATGAGCTCTTTTAGGGCCTCTACTCGGTCGGTTCTTTCTTGATTCAAAAATGGCACATCGAGTGCAATAAATTGTTCCAGCGAGTCAATCATCCGCGTCATGACCGGTACAATTTGCCTGTTGACAATTGCAACGTTGGCAATGGATTGTTCCAAATCAACTTTCACCCTTTCCTGGTTTTCAACTTGCAGTTCCAATAACTTGTTGTAGATTCTTAGACCATCAATTTCTTTAAGATTGGCTCTGAACTGGTCCTCCATGGTTCGCGTTTGTGTTACTACTTTATCGACTCTCACCTGCGATTCTTGAGCTTTAAGCGTTCTTTCCGTTTGCGTTTCCAGAATTTGACTTAAAATTTGTGCTGTGAGAATCGTCGGTATGCTGATTAGCATGAGACTAACGCACACAATGGTGGTTGCACCTTGGAATATTCTCATAGAAATTTCCTCTTGTGAATTAAAAGATTGGTTGGGCCTTAACCCCTAAAAAAAATCTGTAATATTATATTGAAAAGATACGCCAAACACAAAATCAAATTCAGTTATTTATTATTGGTATGATCATTATTGCCTGTATGGGGACTACGACAAACCCTTTTATATCTATACCATTTCCGTGTACTTATTTGACTGAGTTTATAATAATAGTTGACAAAATTCTTTGGATCTATGACCATTTCGTACATGAAAACTAAATTTAAAAGGCAGGGGGATCGAATTATTTCCTTGAATATTATTCTAGGAGCAATGCTGCTTCTGGATTTATATGATAATGGGGCTGAAAATTAAATTTCCTAAAGCACAAAAATAATTCAAGCCCCGCCGAATAGCGGGGTTTTTTTTAGTAACAACAGAACAAATAATTTATGAGGTACCAGCAATGCAAATATTTTCTGAACGTGATGTGAATGAAGCTCAACTGCAGTCAAAGAAAATAACCATTTTAGGTTATGGCAGTCAAGGCCGAGCTCATGCCATGAATTTAAAAGACAGTGGTTTAAATGTAGTAGTTGGACTTAGACGTACTGGATCTAGCTGGGAAAAGGCCAATGCAGATGGTTTAACGGTTTTAGAGACCCATGAAGCTGTGATCGATTCCGATTTAATATCCTTTTTAGTACCCGATATGGCTCAACCGAAATTGTATGCTGTATTGGAATCAAAGATTAAGAATTCAGCTACCATTCTTTTTGCACACGGTTTCAATATCCATTACCAACAAATTAAACCGCGTGATGACTTGGATGTAATTTTAATTGCTCCAAAATCTCCAGGTGATTTAGTGAGAAGACAATACACCCAGGGCAAAGGTGTCCCTTGTTTGATGGCAATCCACAAGGACCATTCCGGCCAGGCCCAAGCAAACGCATTAGCCTATGCACACGGCATAGGTGGTTCAAGAGCTGGAATTTTAACCACCACGTTTGCTGAGGAAACCGAAACAGATTTATTTGGAGAACAAGCGGTTTTGTGCGGTGGGGTGACCGAATTGATCGTCGCTGGATTTGATACGCTGGTCGATGCAGGCTATCAACCAGAAGTTGCTTATTTCGAGTGTTTACATGAATTGAAGTTGATTGTTGATCTGCTCTATGAAGGTGGGATTGAGAAAATGCATAAATTTATCAGCGAAACTGCAATTTATGGAGATTTATCCAGAGGCCCTAGAATTATCAACTCAGAGACAAGGGATACAATGAAGACCATTCTTGCTGAAATACAAAATACAACATTTGCTGAAGAATGGATCGAAGAAAATAAATCCGGCAAAGAAAACTACAATCGAATGATGAATGATGATCTTAATCATCCGATTGAAAAAGTTGGCAAAGAACTAAGAGAAAGAATGTCTTGGTTAAAAAATTGAACTAGCAAATAGAAAATTATGCAAAACGAATCAAACAGTAAAGTTTTTATATTTGATACTACCCTTAGGGATGGCGAGCAAGCACCAGGCTGTAGCATGTCATTGAGAGAAAAACTCAGGATTGCACATGCATTGAATGAGCTAAATGTCGATGTTATCGAAGCAGGATTTGCAGCTGCTTCTCCTGGAGATTTTGAGTCCTTAAAAACTATTGCATCAGAAATTGATGGAGCAACAATTTGTAGCTTGGCCCGCTGTAATCCACAAGATATCGAGGCGGCGGCGCAAGCAATAGATGCCAACCCCAATAAAAGAATTCATGTATTCGTTGCCACAAGTGACATTCATTTGGAACACAAGTTGGATATGACACAAGATGCGGTCGTAAAAGCAGCTTTTGAAGGTGTAAAGTTGGCAAAAACATTTTGCGATAATGTAGAGTTTTCTCCTGAAGATGCATCCAGGACAGACCGCAATTTCTTGGTCGAAGTAGTCAATGCAACAATTGCAGCAGGAGCGACAACCATTAATATTCCAGATACTGTTGGGTATACGATTCCTTTTGAATATGGAAACCTCTTTAAATACTTAATTGAAAATTGCGAGGGTAGTGCAAATGTTATTTTTAGTGCTCATTGTCACGATGATTTAGGACTATCTGTAGCCAATAGTCTAGCTGCATTAGAATCTGGGGCCCGACAAGTAGAATGCACCATCAATGGTATTGGAGAACGAGCTGGGAATACTTCCTTAGAAGAGATTTGTATGGCGATTAAAACCAGGAAAGAATATTTTGATTTTCACACACAAATTGAAACCAAAAAACTCTATCCTACCAGCAGATTGGTTTCATCAATTACGGGCATGCATATCCCAAGAAATAAAGCTGTGGTTGGTGAAAATGCATTTTCACACGAAGCCGGCATACATCAACATGGGATGCTTCGACATGCTTCTACTTATGAAATCATGAAACCTGAAGATGTTGGGATAGCAAAGTCAAATTTGGTTTTGGGCAAACATAGTGGCAGACATGCCTTCTTAGATAGAGTTACTGAATTAGGATTTAGCCTAAATACTGAAGAGCTCAACGCAGCTTTTGTTGAATTCAAAAAGTTGGCGGATCGGAAAAAAGAGATTTTTGATTCGGACATTGAAGCTATCGTCATCAATTCTGAGTCCGGTATAACTGGTCCTTGGGAGTTGCTAGATCTAGAGATATCCTCAGGGAAAAGCTGGGGAGCGTCTGCAGACATAAAATTAACACATAATGATGGTAGGATATTAGAAAACTCATCCAATGGTATAGGACCAATTGAATCGGTTTTTAAAGCTTTGGAAGATTTAACCGGCTACAGTTTGGAACTTACTAATTTTGAAATACATAGTGTAAGTGTTGGCGAAGATGCACAAGGAGAAGTAACAGTGACAGTTCGTTATGATGGTCAAGACTACCGGGGTCACGGAATTAGTACAGATATTATCGAATCTGGTGCTCTAGCCTATTTGGAAGTCATCAATCGCATCGACAGAAAAAACAATAAGTAGAGTTAGGTAATTTCCATGCCATTAAAACAAACTAAATATATATGGTTTAACGATAAGCTTGTACCTTGGGAAGATGCAACTATCCACGTTTTAACCTATGCCTTGCATTATGGATCAGCTGTTTTTGAAGGCATCAGGGCATACAAAACAGATGATGGCTGTAAGATATTTAGACTCGATGAACATATTAAAAGACTTATAAATTCCGCAAAAATTTATCGAATGAATATCCCCTACTCGCACGATCAGCTTAAAAATGCATGTCGAACTATTGTCAGTTCAAATGGATTAAGAGATGGTGCTTACATTAGGCCAATAGCCTTTAGAGGTTATGATGACCTAGGTCTCCATGCACACAGTGATGATGACATTGAAGTAGCTGTTGCTGCATGGGAATGGGGTACGTATTTGGGCAATGACGCTCTTAAAAATGGTGTTGATGTATGCGTATCTTCTTGGAATAAAATTGCTCCAAATACTATTCCTGTTTTAGCAAAAGCATCGGGTAACTATCTGTCAGGAACACTCGTTACTATGGAGGCTAGACAAAACGGATACGATGAGGGGATACTTCTGGACTCCAAAGGAATGGTAAGTGAAGGTGCAGGAGAAAATATTTTTATGGTTAAAGATGGCAATCTTTATACCCCTCCTCTGAGTGCTTCAATTGTAGATGGAATAACCAGAGATGCTGTAATAAAAATAGCAGGATCTTTGAAACTTAGCACGATTGAAACAGAGATTCCTAGAGAGCAGCTATACATCGCTGATGAATTATTTTTTACTGGCACTGCTGTTGAAATTACCCCTATTAGAAGCGTTGATAGAATAACAATAGGAACAGGAGCTAAAGGGCCTGTAACTTCTAAAATTCAAAAAGCATTTTTTGGTTTATTCGATGGATCAACGGAAGATTCATGGGGATGGTTAGAGCCCGTTGAATAAAAATGCAAACAGCCCCAAAAACATTAGTTGACAAGATCTGGGAACAACATGTTGTTGTCCCTGAAACCGAAGATACACCAGCAATTTTATATATTGATCTTCATCTGATCCATGAAGTAACCACGCCGCAAGCATTTTCTTTATTAAGAGAGAATAACCTTAAGGTAAGAGCACCGCAAAAGGTTTTGGCGACCATGGACCATTCAACTCCTACAGTCCCTATAGGGTCGTTAAAAGATCTTGATATTGTTTCTGAAAAGGGTCCTGCCCAACAAATCCGGGACATGATGCAGAATTGTGAAGATTTTGGCATTGAACTGTATGGTTTTGATAGTAAGCGTAGAGGCATTGTTCACATAATTGGACCTGAGTTGGGAGCCACTCAACCAGGTAAAACAATTGTTTGTGGTGATAGCCATACTAGTACACACGGTGCATTTGGAGCATTGGCTTTTGGTATTGGGACCACAGAAGTTGCGCATGTACTAGCAACCCAGTGTTTACTGCAAAGGAAACCTAAAACACTCGCTGTTAATTTAAATGGGAGACTTGATAAAGGAGTATCTGCAAAGGATATTATTCTGAAAATAATCGGTCAGATAGGAGTCGATGGAGGCACAGGCCATGCAATTGAGTACAGAGGAGACACAGTTGCATATTTAACTTTGGAGCAACGGATGACTATTTGTAATATGAGCATTGAAGCTGGGGCACGAGCGGGATTATTTG